>Ga0213859_10000164_pt1 | contig 31029 bp, 28 predicted proteins | sample PICome_2_FD_160133 | JGI IMG/M metagenome (GOLD analysis project Ga0213859, IMG submission 160133) | Coastal seawater microbial communities near Pivers Island, North Carolina, United States - PICO304 | ecosystem: Environmental > Aquatic > Marine > Coastal | place: USA: North Carolina...
GTGGGGGGTGCTGATACTGAAATTGTTATTGATGATACTAATGGAACTCCCGTATTAAGATTTAGAAATAATGGTTCCACAGGCGGTACAATTGATTTAACTTCATCTAATGATTTATTTTTTAGAGCAGGAGGAACTACAGAAAGACTTCGTATAAAATCTGATGGTAATATTGGTATCGGGACTGATAATCCAAGTAGAAAACTTGTCGTTGAGGATTCTGTAAGTACTTTCGTATCAGTTAAAGCAGGAACTACGGATGATGTTGGTGTAATCTTTGGTGATACTGATAATGATGCCAGAGGATTGATTAGGTATGCGAATAACGGAGATTCTCTTAGACTCTGGACTGCGGGTTCAGAGAAAGTTCGTATAGCTTCTGATGGTTTAGTCGGAATCGGAACTGATAATCCAGACACACTTCTGCACTTACAGTCTAATAATCCTATCCTTAAAATTACAGATGCGAATCAAGCAACAGATAATAAGAGTTGGAATATTGGTGCCGGACAAACTCAATTATTAAGAATTCAAGCAATTAATGATTCCGGTACAGGTGGTGGAAAACTATTTGATTTTTATAGAGATGGTACTCAGGTTGAAAAATTCTTAGGAAGAAGTGGAACTGACTATTGGTTTGTAGTTAATAATAGTACCGAACGAGTTGGTATCGGAACTGAAAATCCAACAACAAAACTTGAAATTGCTGGGACTGGATCTCCTTCATTTAAAATTTCTGATTTAGATGGAACCGATCAATTTGGACGAATTCTTGCAAATAATGGTACTTTTGTAGTTGAAAGTAGAGATGATACTTCTACTGGTCAAATTATTTTCCGTGGTAGAGATGGTTCTGGTACTGTTGAGTATGGAAGATTTGATTCAAATGGTGATTTAGGAATCGGAATTGCAGATCCGCAAGAAAGATTACATGTAAGTAGTGTTATCCTGGCAACTGGCGAAACACCACAAATTAGATTAAATTCTAGTGCCACTGATGCATCGGATAATGATAGATCAATTCTTGGTCAGTCAACGAGTGTTAATAATTTTGTAAGCGGTTCTGCTGTTGGTGATACTGTATTAAGAGGTACTTCAACCGGCAATTTATTATTTGGTACTGGTACATCGGAAAGACTTCGTATAACTTCCAGTGGTTTTGTAGGTATCAATGAGACTACTCCTCTTACTGGTTTATCAATTAATAAATTCGGAACTCAACCAGTTTCAAATACAAATACATATCCATATCCTGCTGGAAACTGGGTCACTAATTGGGTTACAGCAACCAGCAATAGTAATGACTATTGGGCAGGATTTGGTGGTAGTGGTTACCTTACATCTAGTGCCACTGTAAACATAGCACTAGCACCAAATCATGCAGACATTGATGATCAAGCAGGCATGTATATTGCTGGTGAAGCAACTTCCTCAACCACATCAGTATTCACTATTGGTAAGATTGTCGGTGGTAGTGCAACGGGTTCTTCAAGTTCAGCAGGAACTCAAAGGGCAACAAAAGATGAGTTATTCCGCATAACTAATCTTGGAAATGTTGGCATCAATACCACTGCTCCAAGAGAAAAATTCGATATTAGTGCTGGAAGAATTATTTTAGATGAAGATTATCAATTTACCTGGGCAAATGGAACAACTAATAGGGCAAGAATATATGGTGATAGCGGAGATAATTTTATAGTTGAAAATGGTTCATCAAATACAGAAAGATTTCGTATTGGTTCTGCTGGACAAATTGGTCTTGGTGGTGCTAGTAATGGAAACAGTGGTCAGGTATTAACCTCTAATGGATCTACTAGTGCTCCTACATGGCAAAATGCCACTGCTTTAGTAAATGCTGCCGATGAGTCTACTGATACAACATGTTTCCCATTATTTGCTACTGACGCTACAGGAACAATAAGTATCAAAACTGATGCAAGTGGATTAACATATAATTCCGCTGATGAAACTCTTTCAGCAACAACATTCTCTGGTTCTACATTAGTTTCTACTGTTTCAACAGGAACTGCACCTCTTACAGTTACTTCTACAACATTAGTATCGAATTTGAATGCTGATTTACTTGATGGTCAACAAGGTTCTTTTTACCTCAACACTGGAACTACCTTTGGTGGTGACGTATCTGGAACTTATAATGCTATTGCAATTACAAATGATTCTCATACTCATCAATTTAATAATTTAACATCAAAAGAACTTGGAACTGGATTGTATTCAACAACTGGTAACCTAGAGTCTGGTAGAGGATCTGGTGGTGTTGCACTTACCATTAATGATGGATATGGTAATGCAAACGTAACATTTAACCATAGAAGTGGAACTCCAGAACAGAACGGTAAGGCGGGAAGAATTGAAGTTAACACTGACCTTACTGGTGGTGGTGATGCCACTATGAGTTTTGAACTTGGTGATGCTACATCTGGAGTTGCAGCAGGTATCAATCAAATTCTCAACTTAAGTACTGGTACTTCTGTATTTACTGGCAATGCAGGACTGACTTTCAACAACAGACCAGCATTCAACGGTGGTGCAACTGGATCAACACCACCTTTCACAGTTGATAGTACTTTTGTAGTTACTAACTTAAATGCTGATTTACTTGATGGTGAGGGGGGAACTTTTTACACAAATGCATCTAATATAGATGCAGGAACACTGGCAATTGCTAGGGGTGGTACTAATGGATCGGCAACACCAACTGCCGGTGGCGCTGCTTACGGCACAGGAACTGCATATGCATTTACCGCTGCTGGAACTAGTGGTCAGGTCTTAACTTCTAATGGTGCATCTGCTCCTACATGGCAAAATGCTACTGCTGCAGTAAATGCTTTTGATGAGTCTACGGATACAACATGTTTCCCATTATTTGCAAATAATGCAACTGGATCAATAGTTATTAAAACTGATGCAAGTGGATTAACATATGATTCTGCTAATGAAAGATTACAATCTACTGATGTTGCAGTTAAAGGTGCCGTAAGAGTTGAAAACTCAGGATCTACCGAAAGATTTGAGATACTATATAATGAAACCACTGATTCTTTAGACTTTACCTATAGCGCATCATAATTATGGCAAACGCAGGAAGACTTTCAAATGCAGGAGAACTGTTTGCATTTGAATTTGATGATGATAATCATGGATCGTTTAGCGTTAGTAAAGAGTCCACTGTATTTTCAAATGAATTTGATGAAAATACTTCTACAGATATAGGTCTAGATCAAAGGATGAGCAATACTTCTGGTGGAAATCTTATTGTTTTAGATTCTATCAATGAAGTAGATACATTTGATGATATTCCAACTTCAAATTTGGAACTTCATCTAGATGATGAATTTCTTACTGAAGGAACTCCACAAGGACAACAAGTTTTCACTTCTAGTGGAACATTCACAGTTCCTACAGGTGTAACACAAGTATCTGCCGTTGTCGTTGGTGGCGGTGGAGGTGGTGCTGGATCTGATGGTGATAGAAATGAAGGAAACACTGGTGGTGGAGGAGGTGGTCTCGCTTATGGAACATTTACAGTAAGTCCTGGTGAAAGTTTGACCGTAACCGTTGGTGCTGCTGGTGCTGCTGGACCCAGTGGTGATGATGGTGGTGCAGGTGGAACTACTACAATCGCTCGGGGTGCTACTACGTTACTAAGTGGCGGTGGCGGTCAAGGTGGTCAAGAAAGAGAAACTGCTGCTCGTGCTGGTGGTGCCTCTGGAGGAACTGAAAGAGATGGTGGTGGAACTGGAGGTTCTAGTGGATCTGCTACTAATGACAACTCTGGATCTGGTGGAGGCGGTGCCGCTGGTTATTCTGGTAATGGTGGTGCTGGTGGTAGTAATGGTGGAAGTGGATCTGCCGGATCTGGAGGTGGTGGAGCAGGAGGAAATTCTGCTACAACTGGAACCGCTGATGGTGGAGGTGGTGTAGGTCTTTTAGGTGAAGGTTCTAACGGTGCTGCCTCAGGTGGTGGTGGAAGTGGTGGTGCCAATAACTCTGGATTTAATGCAGGAAACTATGGTGGTGGCGGCGGTGCCCGTGATGATGATAGTGCTGGAGGTGGTGGTGCTGGAGGTGCCGGTGCCGCTAGAATTATTTGGGGAACAGGTAGGTCTTATCCATCAACACTTACAGCAGATCAAACTCCAAGTTCACAAACAAATTTTTGGAAAGATCTTAGTGGTAATGATAGGCATTCAAGAATTACTGATACTTGGGAACCGTATAATTCTACTAATCCATCTGCGTCAACTACAAATCCATTCATTAGCTATAATTTAATAAATTTCACAAATACCATAGAAGTTGGTCAAACTGCTGTAATTCCAGAAATACAAGCTCTATCTGGAATTACGACTAATACATATGAACTTTATAACCTTCCAGGTAATGGTAGCGTAAATAGTGGTGGTAATGTTTTATATAACTCCGTAACTCAATCTCCTGTAGTTGGTCCCATTGGAGTTACTATTGGAACAAGAGAGTTCTTTAGATTTGAATCTGGTGGTTCTGCGGACGGTGTTAAAAATGTAACTTTAAGAATACCGCCTCAGCAAGTACCGTATACTGCAGTGAAGACTACTCATGAAAATGATGGTACTACTTTATTTCCTATAGTTCCACGTCCATCTTCATCAATTGAAAATAACCGTGGATCTGTTCTAAATGTTCCGTTTGAAAGTTCAGCTTCTCGTCTTTGTGTTTGTGATGGTACTGGTAGTGCCTCTGCATATACTGGAGTCACTGGAACTGCCGCAAGAACAGTTATACTTGGTGTTAAGGTTCCTGCTAGTCCTTCAACCAGTTACACTATATTTTCTTATGGTGCAAATTCTGCTGGACAAAGATTTAATATTAGATTGCAGTCTACAGGAGTAATTCAAATAGCATTTGGTAGTAGTTTTGCTAATATACCAGTATCAGCAATTGATGATCGTAATGACTTTTTAGTTATTGCAGTAACTGTGCCTGCCAGTGGAACTGTATCTGATGTAAGAGTATGGTTAAATGGTAATGAAGTAACCAGTCAACTTATTGTAAACAATGGATCGACTTCTATTAACACAAGTAGTGCTAACAATGTAACTATTGGCGGAAGTAGTCATGGTACTGTAGAATATTTGGATGATTCAGTCATTACGAAAGTTATGATATATAGTACAGTCTTAAGTGATTTAGAAATCAAACAGATTTATCAAAGTATAATTCCAGACATTTATCCATTCGTGGAAAGAGCATCATAAATACAAGAAAAATATTATGGCAGAGTTAAAGTCTACTAAAGCATTTGGCGATTTTGCAGTTGATGGTATTTTGTACGATAGTTTCGGCAACTCTGGAACTTCTGGACAAGTATTAAAATCTACTGGTACTGGAACACAATGGGGTAGTGCCCCTACTGGTGGAAGTGGTATATCTTATGTAACAGGGACATCAAATTCTAATCCAGGCACATCAAGTTTTACATTAAGTGGACTTCAGCCAGGAGATTTCGTTCTTTATTTTGGTGCCGAAGATCTCGCTAGTCTGAATACACCCACTGGTGAAAACTGGACTGCTGTGCCAGGATTAAGTACTCAACCTGATAATAATAGTAATCCGAATAGTGCAGCATTTTATGTTTTTGCTGCTGGAACATCAGTAACGGCAAGTGGATTAGCAACTGGGCAGGCCGAGGTCCATGTCATGATTGCATTTAGAAATGTAAATCCTGTAAATCCATTTGATGTGAATGCTGTTGGAAATTCTGCCACTTCTGGTGTACCCAATCCACCATCAATTACTCCAGTCACTGATAATTCTATGATTGTTGCTGTGGGTCTTCTGGATGATGAAAACATTGCAAACAGTATCAGTCCTCCAACTGGATATACAACGGCATTAAATATGGATTCTCTGGGTGGAGCAAATAATGCTGGTCTTGGTGGTGCAACCATTATGACTGCATACAAATTCTTAGCAACTGCAGCAGCAGAAAATCCTGGTGCCTTTGTATCATCTAATTCTAGTGCTGGTGATCCTAACAAGGGAATTACAATAGCACTTAGACCAAAAACAACTGCTGTGAGTGCTTACCTTTTAGCAAATGGTGGTGGTACTGATGATAGAATAGAAAACACAGATACAACGGCAACTGGTGTTGATGACAACTGGTTAAATCCTACATGGTTAAGTACATCACAAACCAGTGACAACATATCAGGATTTGATCAACCTACCACGACTCAAGTTACTGTTCCTGCCACTGGAATTTATATTGTTAATGTTAATTTAGAAATTAATACTGGTGGAGCAGGAACAAATGATAGATTGGGTCCTGAGGTTGTTCTTCTTGTAAATTCCACAAGAGAAGCGTATCGTGCCTCAAATTCTTATCTCAGATCAACTGGTGGACATGAAGAAACCAGTTCAAATCAATCAACTATTTTATCATTGACTGCTGGTGATACAGTTGCTATTCAATGGAGACCTACATGTACTGGAAGAAATAATGCTAATGCAGATTCAGTTATGGATAATGATCGTAGTTTTATAGATTTAATTAGAATTGCATAGGAGTTAAATTATGGCAAAATTAAAACAAACAAAAATTTATGGTGATCTTGAATTAGATGGACCGTTTATTGATGGTAGTGGTGATGCAGGAACGACTGGACAAATGTTAAGTTCTACTGGAAGTAGTTTACATAATGAAATTAAAATAACTGCTTCCGATGTTAGCCAAACTGGAAATCAAACTGATGTAAATTTTAGTGAAGGAGTTGCTATAGGAAATGGTAAAATAGTTATTGGTGCTCCTAAAACATTTATTGGCAGTGCTGGTTCCTATGGTGCAATATACATTTATAACTTAGATGGAACTAATGAAATTAAAGTACTAGCATCTGATTCTGATATTGATGATGATTTTGGATTTTCAGTTGGAGTAGCAAACAACAAAATAGTTGCGGGTGCTCCTTATAATGATGACACATTGAGTAATGAAGGTGCTGTATATGTTTATGACCTTGATGGAACTAATGAAAGTAAAATAACTGCTTCTGATGGTGCTGCTCAAAATCGATTTGGGAATTCAGTTGCTATAGGACATAATAAAATAGTTGTTGGTGCTCCTTTTGCTGAGGTTAGTACTTTAGCTAATGCTGGTGCAGTATATGTTTATAATTTAGATGGAACTGGTGAAGTTAAAATAACTCCTTCTGATCCTGAGTCTACTGCATATTTTGGATTAGAAGTTGCTATAGGGGACAATAAGATTGTCGTTGGTGCTCCTGGCGATGCTACTGATGCGGGTGCTGTATATGTTTATGACCTTGATGGAACTAACGAAACTAAAATAACTGCTTCTAATTCCAGTTCTTTAGATGAGTTTGGTGGGGCAGTTGCTGTAGGAGATGGTAAGATAGTTGTTGGTGCTAAGTTTGAAGATACTGGTAGTTCAAATTCCGGTGCTGCATATGTTTATAATCTAGATGGAACTGATGAAATTCTGCTGAAAGCTGATGATAATGATAGTGGTGATAATTATGGAAGTTCAGTTGCCGTAGGATATGGTAAAATAGTAGTTGGTGCGGATCAAGATAATGCAAGTGGAACTAATGCTGGTGCAATTTATGTTTATAATATAGATGGAAGTGGTGAAACTAAAGTAGTGCCATCTGATACTAATTCTCCTGATGAATTTGGGTATTCATGTTTTATAGGAGATAATAGAATTGTTGTAGGTGCTTTACGTGAAAATTCAGAAAATGGAGCAGCATATGTTTATGAGTTAGGTGGAACTAATTGGATTAATGGTCCTTCTGGTAATTCACTTTCTATTAACACTTATGCACAATTTTCTGGAGCAGGAGAAACCAATCAAGATGTTCATATAGCAACAGAAGCAGAAATTGATTGGATGAATCCGACTGCAACATTTTCTAGTGGCACCTGGTCAAATAATGGTACACGAATAACCGTACCTAATACTGGAATATATTTGGTCATGACAAATTGGTATTTTAGTGGTACTGGAAGAAGACCAGCAGTTAGACTTAGAGTTGCAGTAAATGGCACTGGAATTAATGAATTCTGTAGACATACTTACATTAGAAATGGTGCGAGTCACTTGAACTCATCGGGTAATTGGCAAACTTTATTGTCATTAACTGCTAGTGATCAAATTTCTATTATGTGTGTTAATGATGCAGGAGATCAAACTCCTACACAAACACTAGATAAAGATCAGAGTTCAATTTCTATAGTACAATTAGCATAAAATTATGGCAAAATTTAAAACAAAAACAACAGTAACTGAGTCTTTAGAAGTTTCTGGAAATATCGTTGACTTGAGTGGAGATGTCGGAACTTCGGGACAGATTTTAACTGCAGTTGAATCTGGAGATAATGAAGTTAAAATTACTGCTTCTGATGGTGCTGCTAATGATCTATTTGGATTTTCGGTTGCCGTAGGACATGATAAGATTATTGTTGGATCTTATCAGGATGGCTCTCAGGGTTCAGTATATGTTTATAACTTAGACGGAACCGGTCAATCTAAAATCACTGCTTCTGATATTGCTACTTCTGATCAGTTTGGGTATGCTGTTGCTATAGGATCTAATAAAATTGTTGTTGGTGCATTTGGAGATGATGATAATGGAAATTCATCTGGTTCTGTATACGTTTATGATTTGAGTGGGTTTAATGAAGTCAAAATAACTGCATCTGATGGTGCTGCTGATGATCGTTTTGGACAATCAGTCGCAGTAGGCGACAATAAGATTGTTGTTGGTGCTCCTCGTGAGGATAATAGTAATGGTACTGAGTCTGGTGCAGCATACATTTATGACTTAGATGGGACCAATGAAACTAAAATAACAGCATCTGATGGTGCTGCTAATGATCGATTTGGAAATAAAGTCGCAGTAGGAAACGGTAAAATAGTTGTTGGTGCTTCCGGTGATGGAGGTAGTTCTGGTTCTGTATACGTTTATGATTTAGATGGTACTAATGAAGTCAAAATAACTGCATCGGATGCTGCTGGTGGTGATATTTTTAATACTGTTGCTGTAGGAAATAATAAAATAGTTGTTGGTGCTTCCGGTGATGATGACAATGGTCTTACTTCTGGATCGGTATATGTTTATAACTTAGACGGAACTGGTGAAACTAAGATCACTGCATCGGATGGTGCTGCTAATGATAATTTTGGATCTGCAATTGCTATAGGAGACAGTAAAATAGTTGTTGGTGTATTTGGAGATGATATTGGTTCTAATGCTAATCAAGGTTCTGTATACGTTTATGATTTAGATGGTACTAATGAAGTTAAGATCACTGCATCGGATGGTGCTGCTGATGATCAATTTGGAGTTGCAGTAGCAGTAGGAAATGGTAAGATTGTTGTTGGTGCTCATCTTGATGATGACAATGGTCTTACTTCTGGATCAGCATATGTTTATGATTTGGCTGGTACTAATTGGAAAACTATTGGTGGAGGTGCCAGTACAGGAATTACTAACTATATAAAGTGTGTTTGTGCATCGGCAACTAATTTAAACGGTTCTGGAACTGCATCTACATTAAGTTGGATGAATACAACACCTTCTTTTAGTAATGGATTTTCTGCTCCAACTGCAACGACCATAACAGTTCCAAACGATGGGCTTTATTTAATTGGTTTGAATCTTGATGTAAATCAAACAAATACTGGTAATAATGCTAGATATAATCATGGATTTGAAATTGCAATAAATGGAACTGCAATTGGTGGTGCTGAAATTCGTCATAATTATATTCGTGGTGCAGCAAATAATTCAAATCATCTTGATAGTAGTGCTAATGCAATGAAAACTCTTGCACTTAGTGCCAATGATACCATAACAATTTCTCAAAGAAGACTTACTGGCAACGCTGCTACCAATACACTTCAATTAACAACAAATTCATCTATTTTTGTAGTACAAATAGCATAATACCATGTACATTAAAGCATACTTGACTCATGTAGATACTGGCATTGGAGCCACAGACTCTGCATCTTATTCTGATCAAAGATTTAAATACAGAGAACCTAATTTTCCTGGTATTACCATTGTACATCGAATGGATGTTGATGGTCCTATTCCATACTTTTTATGCACTGCAGCAGATGATTATGATATGGATACTGAGGATCCTTTAACCGGGATAACATCCATGACTCAATCTGAATGGGATAATATCATCAATACTTACGATTCTGAACAAGAATCTGAAAGATATATTCGTGTCAGAGAAATGCGAAATGATGCTCTTGATGAATCTGACATGTATGTAATCAAACAAATTGAATGTAGTGTTCCTATTACTACAGAATTTAGAACTTGGAGACAAGAACTGAGAGATCTTCCCAATGGAGATAGTTTTCCAATTAATTGGCCAACTCCACCTTCAAACATTACTGTCAGTATGACTCAAGAGGAGTATAGATCTACACTAAGGAATATTCCCATGATCAATGATCCAATACCAGCAGAATAATTAGTATCATAAATACTTAAAAAAGTAGGTTGCAATAATGGCACAACCAGCAAGTAGAACTGAATTTACTGATTATTGTTTGAGGCGTTTGGGTGCCCCTGTCCTTGAAATTAATGTAGATGATGATCAAGTTGATGATTGTGTAGATGATGCTATTCAATTCTTTCAAGAGAATTGCTACAATGGCATGGAGAGATGTTACCTTGCATATGAATTAACTGCTGATGATATTACAAGATTTGGCACTACATCAAATGCACCTATTGCTGCAGATTCTACACAATGGGTTGAAGATAATAACTATATTCCAGTTCCACCACATGTAGTTGGTATAAGTAAAATTTTTGGTATTGTTGGTAGTAATATTAGATCTAATTTATTTGGTATTGAGTACCAATTATTCTTGAATGATATCTATAGTTTTGGATCTATTGATATTCTTAGTTATTACATGGTCAAATCTTATCTTGAAACATTAGATCAAGTTCTTAATAATGGATCATTTCAACAATTTAGATATACCATGCGTCGTGATAGACTTTATTTGGATGTCAATCAAAAGTTTTTAGATGAGGGTAATTATCTTTTAATTGAAGCACATCGTTTATTAGATCCTAACGATGCAACAGAAATGTATAATGATATGTTCTTAAAAAGATATGCAACTTCTTTAATTAAGAAGCAATGGGGTCAAAATTTAATTAAATTTAATAACGTTCAACTTCCTGGCGGTATTACAATGAATGGAAGGCAGTTGTACGAAGATGCTCTATTAGAAATACAACAAATTGAAGGTGAAGTTCTTAGTAAGTATGCTGTTCCACCATTAGACATGATAGGATAAAATGCCAACAAGTCACTATTTTCCACAGTACCATAAAGGATTTTCTGGTGAGCAAAGTCTTTATCAGGATCTTGTAGATGAGCAAATAAAATTATATGGGTCAGATATTTATTACCTTCCTCGTAAAGTAATATCTGATGGAGTTTTAGATGATATAATTAGATCCGAATTTAATTCTCAATTTCAAATTGAGATGTTACTTCAGAATGTAGAAGGTTTTAATGAAAATAGTGAGTTTATAAGTAAATTTGGATTACGTATAACCGATGAGATTATATTCAGAGTTTCTCGTAGACGTTGGGAGTCCTCAGTACAAGAATATAATTCAGATGATATTGATGTCTTATCACGACCTAATGAAGGAGATTTATTATATTATCCGTTGACTCAAGATTTATATGAAATTAAATTTGTAAATAAAGAAAATCCATTCTATCAGTTTGGAGAAATACAATTCTTCAAATTAACTGCTGAATTATATGAAATGGGTAGTGATGAATTTAATGTTCCAATTGGTGAAATTGTTGAAAGTGAACTTGAACTTGATCCATCAATTACATTAGTCCTTCAAGAATTAAATGGAACTGGTACATATGAGGTTGGTGAAATTGTAACTGGGTCTACCTCTGGAACTACTGGACGAGTTGCAAGTTGGGATGGTACAACCTTTAAACTTGAAACTATAAATAATAGTGGAGATTTTACTGTTGGAGAAACTATTACAGGATCTAGTACTAATGCTGCCTATACTCTAACTTCGTTTGATACGTTAAGTATAGATAACACAAACTACGATCAGAATAGAGAACTTGAAGACAGTGCCGATGATATTATAGATTGGACAGAGAATAATCCATTTGGTGAATATGGTAATTTTACGGGTAGTATCTAATGTTAGGAACACATTTTTATAACAAATCAACTAATAAAGTAATTGTTGCTTTTGGTACAATCTTTAATAATATAAAGTTAAAGACAGAAGATCCAAATGGATCTGTCGTAACTGTTCAAAAAGTTCCCTTAGCATACGGTCCTAAACAAAAATTTTTAGCACGTCTTGAGCAAAACAATCAAAATAGAAAGACAGCAATAACTCTTCCTAGATTGTATTTTGAGATGACAGGAATTTCATATGATTCTTCAAGAAAACTTACGCCATGTAAGCAGATAACAGAAATTAAGCAAGATGATGGTACTTCAATTCAAACTCAATATGTACCTGTCCCATATAATTTAACTTTTGAAGCAGGAATTATTGCAAAATCTCAGACAGACGCATTACAAATTTTAGAGCAGATTTTACCTTTCTTTCAACCATCATTTAACGTAACGATTAAATTTGTTCCTGATATGCAGGAAGCAAAGAGAGATATTCCGATAGTTTTAGATAGTATTACGTATGATGATACTTGGGAAGGAGATTTTAAAGATCGTAGATACATAGTATATACTTTATTCTTTACTGCTAAATCTTACTACTATGGTCCTAAGACCGATAGTTCAGTCATCAGAGAAGCAATTACTAAAGAGTATACAAGTACAAATCTAGAATCCCCAGGTAGGTATCGTCAATATAGTGTAACACCAAAAGCACTCACAGATACTACAAGTGATCCTAATGGTCCTGATGCTGGAGCACCAGATGGTGTTATTGATTCTTTTGATAATGATGCATTGACTGGAGATGACGATTTTGGATTTAATGAAATTGTAACTTTTGCTGAGGATGTATGAGCGACAACTACGATGGTATAGAGGAAACTCTTAATGTAGATACTGAAATAGTTTCTACAGAACAGGCACCAAAACCTAAAAAAAGAACTGAAAGAATAATTGATATTGACAAAGATATCAAAAAAGATTATGACTATACCAGAGGGCAATTGTATGATGTCATAGAGAAGGGTCAGGAGGCGCTCTCAGGCATCCTGGACGTGGCAAATAACACTGACCACCCCAGAGCATATGAAGTCGCAGGACAACTCGTCAAGAGCGTTTCTGACGCTACTGAGAAACTGATGGCACTTCAGCAGAAGATGCAGGATCTTGAAGAAGGTCCCAAGTCCAAGCAAAAGGTTACTAATAACAATGCCTTGTTCGTTGGGTCAACTGCAGAGTTGTCTAAACTAATTAAGCAAGGTCTTTTAGATAATAAATAAACATAAAGCTTTATTCCGATGGTATACACAATTAAGTCCAGTGCTGTCGCACTGTCAGACACACCAAGCACTGTAAGTAATGCAAATCGTGTTCTTATCCAACACAATGCAAATGCTGGCACTTCTCATTTAGTTACTCTTAAGAGTGATACTACTGCTGGTGGTCCTGCAATTGTTGGAACTTTCTTTATTCACCCAGGACAAGATATCATAATTAAAAAAGATAGATTGTTTACTCTTGAAGTTCCAAATGGCACTACTGATGTATTTGCAACCTATATCGGATTGGAAGGATGAAAACTTTTAAAGAATTTTGTACACAACTTGACGAAGCAGCATGGACGAAAAAAGCAGGACAGAACAAAGAAGGTGGACTCAACGAGAAGGGCAGGAAGTCCTACGAGAGGGAGAACCCTGGCAGCGACTTGAAAGCACCAACCAAGAAGAAGGACAGTCCCAGAAGAAAATCCTTCTGTGCTCGGATGCGTGGGATGAAGAAAAAACTTACAAGTAAGAAAACTGCAAGAGATCCAGATAGCAGGATCAACAAATCATTACGAAAGTGGGACTGTTAATTTATGTTGACACCATCTGAAAAACTTAAAATATGTGAATCTTGTGAATTTTATAAAAAAAATTTAAAGCAATGTAGATTATGTGGTTGTTTTATGCCACTTAAAACATTATTTCCTGGACAAAAATGTCCAGATTGGCCTCCGAGATGGGAATAATATGAGTGATGTAAAATTAAATCAAAATCAAATTTATCTTGGTAATCCCAATCTAAAAAAGGTTGGTGTACCTATTAATTTTACCAAGAATCAAATTAAAGAATATTTAAAATGCAAAGAAGATCCTGTCTATTTTGCTAAAAATTATTGCAAGATTGTTTCACTAGATGAAGGTCTTGTTCCATTTAAATTATATGATTTCCAGGAAGATATGGTTCGCCGCTTCCATGCAAATCGATTCAATATTGCTAAGTTACCACGACAGACTGGCAAATCAACAACTGTTGTTGCATATCTTATGCATTATGCAATATTTAATGATAATGTCAATATTGGTATACTAGCAAACAAGGCACCGACTGCGAGAGAACTTCTCGGTAGGTTACAACTTGCTTACGAAAACTTGCCTGTATGGTTACAGCAAGGTATAATAGCATGGAATAAAGGTTCTATGGAGTTGGAAAATGGCAGTAAGATATTGGCATCTTCTACATCTGCGTCTGCTGTCCGAGGCATGTCGTTTAACATCATCTTCCTCGATGAGTTTGCGTTCATTCCAAACCATGTTGCAGAACAATTCTTTGCCTCTGTTTATCCTACTATTTCTTCTGGTAAAAGCACAAAAGTCATCATCATCTCAACGCCGAACGGGATGAACATGTTCTACAAGTTATGGCATGATGCCGAACTTGGTAGAAACGAATATGTTACCACAGAAGTTCACTGGTCACAAGTTCCAGGAAGGGATGATGCATGGAAACAACAAACTATCGCAAACACATCTGAACGACAGTTCACACAAGAATTTGAATGTGAATTTCTAGGATCAGTAGATACATTGATCTCAGCAACTAAGTTGAGATCAATGGTTTATGAGGAACCAATCAGACAAGGTTCAGGTCTTAAAACATATGAAGATCCAATAGAAGATCATGAATATTTGATGACTGTTGACGTAGCAAGAGGTACTAATAATGATTACTCAGCATTTATTCTATACGATATTACAACAGTTCCATACAAAGTAGTAGGCACTTATAAGAACAACCAAATTAAACCTATGTTGTTCCCTAATATTATTAATCAAGTATCTTTAAACTATAACAAAGCATTTGTATTATGTGAAGTTAATGATATCGGAGATCAGGTAGCATCAATCCTTCAATATGATTTGGAGAATGAAAATCTATTGATGTGTTCTATGAGAGGCAGAGCAGGACAAATTGTAGGACAAGGATTCTCAGGTACTAAAACTCAACTTGGAGTTAAAACTAGTACAACAGTAAAGAAAATTGGTTGTTCTAATTTAAAACAATTAATTGAAGCAGATAAACTTCTTATAAATGATTATGATATTATCTCAGAATTAACTACATTTATTCAGAAAAAGCAATCATTTGAAGCAGAAGAAGGTTGTAATGATGACCTTGCAATGTGCTTGGTAATTTTTGCGTGGTTAGTTGCACAAGATTACTTTAAAGAGATGACAGATAATGATGTTCGTAAAAGATTATATGACGAACAAAAGAATCAAATTGACCAAGACATGGCACCTTTTGGATTTATTGATAATGGAATTGATGAAGATGTTCAAGTTGATAATGAAGGTAGTGTTTGGTACATTACACAAGATGGTAAGGGATCTTATTCAGATTCTTATCCCAGTGAATATGGTGACATGAATTACATGTGGGAATACCGATGAGTGATTTTCAAGAAGATCAATATGAATTAGAACATTTACTTTTTAATGAAAGGCGTTGTAGAACTTGTAATGTTACTAAAGATCTTCTTGTAGATTTTTATCTAATTAGAAAAAATAAAAAAGGATTTCCTTCTTCGTATTCATATGAATGCAAAGAGTGTACGAAGAAAAGAGTTTTAGAAACAAAGCGTAATAAAAATATCAATAAGTGGGAATATCCTGATTGGTAAAGGGTTCATGCACGGTTTCCCCTTTAAAGAGTGTCGAAATAATAAATAGATTTAGAAAATATGACACTTTTTTAGGAGATAAAAATGGTTGCATTACGCTCACCAGGAGTGGTTGTTAGGGAGAAAGACCTAACAACAGGAAGAGCTGATATTACTAGTGGTAATATCGCAGGTTTTTCTGCTCCTTTTACTAGAGGACCTCTTGAGGTTGCAGTAAATATTACAAGAGAATCCGAATTAATTGAAGCATTTGGGGAACCAACTTCTGCAAATTCAAAATACTTTTTATCAGCATCAAACTACCTTTCATATGGTGGAACTCTTTCAGTAAGCAGAGTTAACTCTAGTGTTCTCAAAAATGCTACTGCAAGACTTGGACAATCTTTAGATACAGTAACTTTGGGTACGCCTGGAGGAAAGTATATTGGTTCTCCAAATGTTACTGTTTCTGCACCTGACCTTGCTGGTGGTGTTAATGCAGAAGTATCTGCACAAATTAATATCGCAACTGGAGCAGTAGAAGCATTAGAAGTTACCTTAGCAGGTTCAGGATATTCATCCCCACCAACAATTACTGTTGATCCTGTAGGAAACCAAGCAACTCTTAATGTTGTACGTGGCACTCAAGCAGTACTGACAACAATCCCTGGTTCTGGTCCTGGATCAGTTAGTGGAGGTGCAATCACTCTTGGTACTATTAGTGCTATTGATGTCCCAGGTTCTGGTTATAGAGATGGAGCAAATGTTCCAGCAGTTACAATTACTGGTGGCGGTGGAAACGATGATGCTACAGCAGTTGCAGTTGTCACGAATGGTCAAATAACTGGAATTGAAATTACTGGTGGTGGAACTGGATATACCGGTGCATACACAGTAACTATTGATGCTCCTGAAGGTGTTGTTGTAACTGTTGCTAATGAAGGAACAAATTATGATCCTGGAACTACCTATGCTGTTGACGTAGACATTAGTGGAGGAACCGAAAACGTTGCTTTTGCTGCAACTGCAACCATAGGTACTGGTGGTGTTGTTAGTGGACTTACCGTTACTGAATTTGGAGACTACACTTCTTCGGGAACTCTGACTGCAACTATTCCTGCACCAGGAACAACTGCTACAGGAACTCCTGTAATGAAGTCAGAAGCTACTCTTATTACTAATGATGCTGCATATGAATCAGCATATGCTTCAACTAATAGTTCTGGTTTCTTCTTTGCTGCAAGATCTGCTGGTAAATGGGGTAATAATTTAAGAGTTTGTATTGTTGATCATGGTCCTACTCAATCATTGTATTTTACATCAACTCTCCCCACAGTTAATGTTGGAACCATTATTAGTCAAGGTTCAGTAAAAGGTAAGGTTATCGACACCGGTACTGGAACTGCTGGTACAATTCTTCATGTAGTAATTCTTGATTCTTCAGATGCATACATTGCATCTCCTACTGCAGGTCAAAAATTTGTATCTGGATCTCAGGTTACTGTAAATTCAGCTCAATATGATCTAAGATCAGGTAATGATGCAGTTGACGATGGTTCTGCTTGGTACGAATCAAAAGAACTGTACTCTGGATCTAATCTTAAGTGGAATTCTATTGCAGCAAGACCACTTACAACTGCAGATGCTGAAGGATTTTCTAGTGCTGGCGAAAACGCTAAAGATGCAGTTCACGTTGCTATCGTTGATGAAGATGGTGGAATTACCGGTGCTAAAAATACTATTGTAGAAACATTCACGTATCTTTCTAAAGCAAAAGATGCAAGAGGTCCTCAAGGTGGATCAAACTACTATAAAAACTTTGTTTCTGATTCAAGTGCTTATGTATATGCTGGAGATACTGTTTACAACGGTTATGCAACTGCAGTAAGAACTTCAAGTTTTGAACCAGTAGGATCAAAAGATTATGCTCTAACCTCAGGAGCAGATTATAATCTTGTAACTGGAGCTGAAAACAACGGACTTTTTAATGTTACTGTAGGTGAACTTAACGCTGCTTATGATTTGTTTGCTGACACTGAGACCATAACTGTAGATTATTTAATAATGGGTCCTGGACTTTTTGACGAGAATCAAACAAAACAAAAAGCTTCCTACATCGCATCAATTGCAAAAACTAGAAAAGACTGTATTGCTGTAGTTTCTCCTCATGAAGGAAATATTCTTTCAACTTCAGGAGTTCCTAGAACAAATATTGATATTGTAGACAATATTAAAAATTTCTATTCTACAATTGGAAGTAATTCCTATTGTGTATTTGATTCTAACTATAAGTATGTTTATGATCGTTGGAACGACGTATACTGTTACATTCCTTGCAATACTGATATTGCTGGATTAATTGCAGATACCTCGATTAGAAACGAACCTTGGTTCTCTCCTGCTGGGTTATCTAGAGGTGGCATTCGTAATATTGCAAAACTTGCCTGGAATCCTACAAAGGCAAATAGGGATGAACTTTATTCAAATAGAATCAATCCTATCGTATCATTCCCTGGTCAAGGTGCTGTTCTCTTTGGAGATAAAACTGCACTTTCCAATCCATCGGCATTTGATAGAATTAACGTTCGTAAACTTTTCCTTGTTTTAGAAAAAGCAATTGAACAAGCAGCAAAAGCACAGTTGTTTGAAATCAACGATGAAACTACAAGAAATGTCTTTAGATCCATTGTTGAACCCTTCCTTCGTGATGTTCAAGCAAGAAGAGGAGTTACTGAATTCTTAGTTGTTTGTGATGACACAAATAATACTCCAGCAGTTATTGACAACAATGAATTTGTTGCTGAAATTTATGTGAAACCTGCACGCTCTATCAACTTCATTACCTTGACATTCACCGCTACGAGAACTGGAATCTCGTTTAGTGAAGTAACTGGTAGATAATTTTTTACAATAAATATTTAAACGGGAGATAACAACAATGGCAAACATTATCGATTTCAAATCTAGATTAAAGGGCGGCGTTCGCCCTAATCTATACCAGATTGAAATTCCATTTCCAGAAATAAATTTCGATCTTGGTAGAGGACCAGGAATACAAGATTTAGTAAAGAATACTAAATTTCTCTGCAGATCTGCACAGATTCCTGCAACAAATCAAGGACTCATTGAAGTTCCATTTAGAGGACGTTTTTTAAAGGTTCCTGGCGATAGAACTTTTGAAGCATGGACTGCAACTTTCTACAATACATCAGATTTTGATTTAAGAGCAGCATTTGAGCAGTGGATTAATGTTGGTAATAAAACCGACGAAAATCTTGGAACTTTTGACTTTGGTTCTGCAGGTGACTTTGGGGGATACTTTAAAGATATTACTATCAGACAATTAGACAAAAATATTGAATCTGATGGAATTAGAGCAGTTGCAACTGGTCAAAAAGAAGATCCCAATAAAGTTCTTAGAGTTTATAAATTGATTGGTGCATGGCCAACTAGTGTTGGTGCTATTAATTTATCATATGATAGTAATGATCAGATTGAAGAATTTGATGTAGAATTCCAGTACCAATATCTTGATGCAGATCAAGAAGAGTTTAGTGCAGGTAAAGGTGAATTTACCAGTTTTAATAGTTGATATTTAGTTTACTAAATAGATTAAAGGTACGTTCATATTTGGAATGGCGAAGTTATTTGGATTTTCAATAGATAAAGAAGATCTTAAACAGGGGGCGAAATCACCTTCGTCCCCTGTTCCACCTACTGATAATGATGCAACATCCGCCATAACTCCATATGGCGGATGGTTTGGTCATTATGTAGATCTTGACGGAGTTAAACATAGAGATGAGTTAAATCTCATCCGAAAATATAGAGAAATGGCATTGTCCCCTGAGGTAGATAGTGCTATAGAAGATATCACAAATGAGGCAATTGTTTCTGATAAAGATGACAGTCCGGTAGAATTAGAACTGTCAAATTTACAAGTTTCAGACTCTATTAAAACTAGCATGAGAAATGAGTTTGAGCATGTCAAACGTTTGCTAGATTTTGATAAAAATGCACATCAAATTTTTAAACGTTGGTATGTTGATGGAAGAATTTACTATCATAAAGTTATAGATCTAGATGATTCTTCCAAAGGAATTTTAGAACTTAGATATATTGATCCTTTAAAAATTAAAAAATATAGATACGTTCAAAAACCACCACAAAATTCAGACGAATTTAATAGGTATGATTATGGTGCAGTTACTGAATTTTATGTTTATAATAATAAAGGAATAAACAGTAGCAATCAGGGAATTAAGATTGCAAAAGATGCCATTGCATCAGTAACTTCTGGCATTACCGACCAAGGTAGAAATATTACTTTAAGTCATCTTCATAAAGCAATTAAATCTTTAAACCAACTTAAAATGTTGGAAGATAGTATTGTAATTTATCGTTTATCAAGAGCACCTGAACGCCGCATCTTTTATATTGATGTTGGTAATCTTCCAAAAGTAAAGGCAGAACAATATCTTCGTGATGTAATGTCACGTTACAGAAATAAACTTGTCTATGATTCCTCAACTGGAGAAATGCGTGATGATAAAAAACACATGTCAATTTTAGAAGATTATTGGTTGCCTCGTCGTGAAGGTGGACGTGGTACAGAAATTACTACACTTCCTGGTGGACAAAATCTTGGTGAACTGACAGACATTAAGTATTTTCAAACTCAAGTTTACAAGGCACTTAACGTACCTTCTTCCAGACTTGAAAGTGATAAATCATTTGATCTTGGAAAGTCTGAAGAAATCAACAGAGATGAAATTAAATTTACTAAATTTGTGGGTCGTCTCCGTAAAAAGTTTTCTGATCTTCTCCATGACTTATTAAAAACTCAATTAATATTAAAAGGAGTTATTACATATTCAGATTGGGAAGAGTTTAAAGAGCATATTCAATACGATTTTCTTTATGATAATCAATTTGCCGAAATGGCAAATCTTGAAATGCTTGAAAAGAAAATGGAAGTATTAGATAAAGTTGATCTTTATGTTGGTAAATACTTCTCTCAAGATTATGTTATGAGACAACTTCTTCAATTTACAGAACAAGAAATTGAAGAAATGAAATCTCAGATAAATAATGAAATTAAGGCAGGTCAAGTTATTGATCCTCTTAATGTTGTGGATCAAGAAAAGCAAAGTGCTGAACTTGATCTGGAAACTAAAAAAGTTTCCGTAAATAATATGAAAAATCCAACTGCACCAACACCAGTAGGAAACTAAAACACTAAATAATAAACGAGGTTAAATTATGGAACCTAATAAAATTGTTGATATGGTTATGAAGGATCAACTTTCTGATGCTTCAGATGCCGTGAAAGATATGATTATGAATAGAGCAGCATCAATCCTTACTCTTGAAAAAGAGAAAGTTGGTGCAAATTTATTCTCAGATTTAGACACCGAACCAGAAGAAACAGAAAATGAAACTGATAACGGAACAGATTGAGAGCGTAGAATTTTTAATCGAAGATAATGGATCTGGAAAGACCCATTTTATTGAAGGTGTTTTCCTTCAATCCGAGATTAAAAATAGAAATGGAAGAGTTTATCCTATGAATGTTCTTGAAAAAGAAGTTCAAAGATACACTGAATCTTTTATTTCTAAAGATCGTGCATTAGGAGAGTTAGGTCATCCCGAAGGTCCTACTGTAAATTTAGATCGCGTATCTCATAAAATTGTTTCTCTCAAAAGAGAGGGAACAAACTTTATCGGTAAAGCAAAAATTCTTGAAACCCCTATGGGTAAAATTGCAAAGAATTTGCTTGACGAAGGTGTAAAACTAGGTGTTTCATCTAGAGGTGTTGGATCTATTTCTGAAAGAAATGGTGCAAGTTATGTCCGCGATGACTTTATGCTTTCTACTGCTGCTGACATTGTAGCAGATCCTTCTGCTCCTGATGCTTTTGTTGAAGGAATTATGGAAGGTAAAGAATGGATTTGGAACAACGGCATTCTTACCGAACGTCATATTGAAACTTTTAAGAAAGAAATTGACTCGGCAACTTTATACAATCTCCAAGAGACTAAAGTTTCCGCGTTTGCAAAATTCTTAAAAGGAATAGAATTATAAATAAATTATAGCAAATTACTAGACTATATTAAAGGAGAATAAAACATGTCAGCATCGGTTGACCAGAAATTTGAAACTTTCGTAGAGGAAACTCTTGAAGAGAAGGCACCAACCGATGGTGCTGGCAAGGCAGATCCAATGCAAAAATTGGATACTCCTGCTCCTCAAGATACATCTAAGGAAGATCTGGGCGGTCCTACCAACCAGAACTACAAGAATGACAACAACTCTGCAAAGATTGCTAACAAGGGTACATCCCAAGTTCACGATCAAAATACTAAGAGTGCCACACCTGGCGACTCTGCTGCAAAGAAAATGAAAGAAGAAGGAGAGGTTGAAGGTGAAGTAGTTGCTGAAACTACTGAAACCGAATCTTTCTCAGTCGATGAAGATGTTACCGCACTCTTGACTGGCGAAGAACTTTCCGAAGAATTCCAAGAAAAGGCACGTACAATCTTCACCGCAGCAGTCACTTCTAGACTTGCTGAAGAAACCAAGAAGATTGAAGAGTCTTACGAGGCACGTTTTTCTGAGCAAGTTGAAGAGTTCAAAACTGAACTTGCTGAGAAAATGGATAAGTTCCTCAACTATGTTGCTGAGGAATGGAAAAAGGAGAACGAAATCGAACTCCATAACGGCATCAAATTAGAGATGGCGGAAAATATGATGCTTAAAATGAAGCAACTTTTTGAAGAAAATTATGTAGAAATCCCTGAAGAGAGATATAATGTTATGCAAGAGATGACAGACAAATTAGATGAGATGGAAGAAAAGCTCAATGAGCAAATTGAAGTAAGTATGTCACTTCACGCTGAGAAGTCTGCTCTTGTAAAAGAGCGTATGATCTCAGAAGCATCGAAGGGTCTTGCTCAAACCCAAGCAGAGAAGCTTGCTTCTCTTGCAGAAGGAATTGAGTTTGATTCTGAGGAATCCTTTACAGAAAAACTTACTACCGTTAAGGAAAGTTATTTCCCTAAAGAAGAAGTTCAACTGAAGGAAGATATTGCAACTGATGTTGCAAAAACTATTGATGATCCACGTATGGCAGCATACGTAAGAGCAATTAATGCTCAACGCTGATCTTCAAATTATACACACTTACTAATTAAATCCGGAGAAAAAAATGTTAGGTATTTCCCAACAACTCCAGGAAAAATGGAATGATGTTCTGTCCGCTGAAGGTGCAGAACCAATTACAGATCCTTATAAGAGAGCTGTTACTTCCGTCCTCCTGGAAAATCAACAAAAGGTAACCGACGCTGAAAGACAGATCCTGTCTGAGGCAGGTGCAACCATCACCACTGGTTCAAACGCTGCTGCTGGTGCAGGTACAGGCATCGCTGGTTTCAGTTCTGACGCTGCTGTTGGCGGTCCTGTTGCTGGTTTCGACCCTGTACTGATCTCAATGATCCGTCGTTCGATGCCAAACCTGGTCGCTTATGACCTCGCAGGCGTTCAACCAATGTCTGGTCCTACTGGACTGATCTTTGCAATGCGTGCGAAGCTTGATGACCAAAGCGGTGCTGAAACCTTCTACGATGAAGTTAACACCAACCAGTCTGGTCTTGGTGGTGCTGAAGATGTTTCTGGTGCTGGTCCTACCAACACTGGCGACAACCCTGCAGTATTGAATGACGTTTTTGGCGATAACGAAGCAACTCGCCAGGCACGTTACACCACTGGTGTAGGCATGGGTACTGACGTTGCTGAAGGACTCGACAGCGACGGTGCTAACCCTGATTTCAGAGAGATGGGATTCGGTATCGAGAAGGTCTCGGTAACCGCTAAGTCACGCGCTCTGAAAGCATCCTACAGTCTTGAGCTTGCACAAGACCTGCGTGCTATTCACGGTCTTGATGCTGAGTCGGAACTGGCAAACATCCTTTCTGCTGAGATCCTTGCTGAGATCAACAGAGAAGTTGTCAGAACTGTTTACAAGTCTGCTACTCGTGGTGCTCAAATTGACACTGCAAACCCAGGAATCTTTGACATGGACGTTGACTCCAACGGACGTTGGTCTGTTGAGAAGTTCAAGGGTCTCATGTTCCAAATCGAGCGTGACGCAAACGTAATCGCACGTCAAACTCGTCGCGGAAAGGGCAACATCATCATGTGCTCTGCTGACGTTGCATCTGCACTTGCTGCTGCTGGTCAACTCGACTATGCACCTGCTCTGGAAGGCAACAACCGTCTCCAGGTAGATGACACTGGTAACACCTTCGCTGGTGTTCTCAACGGTCGCTATCGCGTCTATATCGATCCTTATGCAACCATCACTCGTGGTGGAACTGGATCTGCTTCTGGTAACAACTACTACGTTGTTGGTTATAAGGGCACTTCTGCATATGACGCTGGCATGTTCTACTGCCCATATGTACCTCTCCAGATGGTACGTAGCGTTGGCGCTGAAGACTTCCAGCCACGTATCGGGTTTAAGACTCGTTATGGCATGGTACTCAACCCATTCGCTAAGGGTGCAACTGATGTTACTGCTAATGCAGATCCTCTGGCAGCAGGTAACCTCGGTACTAACGTATACTACAGAAGAACTTCTGTTGCAAACCTCATGTGATCCTCTTGCATCACATTATATCAAGGGACCTTCGGGTCCCTTTTTTTATGCCTATAAATAGAATTGTGAAGGACTCTACCAATGCCAGATTCAACTTATAACCCTAATTTTTTATCACCAACCGCATTCTGTCTCAGTCTGCCAGGTTTTAGTGAAGTAAGTTATCAGGTTCAAAGTGCAAATATTCCTGGTATTGATATGAATGGTCCTATTCAAGCAACACCATATAATGATTTTCAACTTGGAGGTGACAAATTAAATTATCAAGATCTAACAATAGAATTTTTAGTTGATGAAAAATGCGTCAACTATTCTCTAATACATGACTGGATGGTTGGCATAACATACCCACAAAAATCTACACAATGGAGAGATTTTGTACAAAAACAAGTTGATAAAGAATTTGCAAACGTATGGAATATTGATCAAGTACAAATTACTTTAGCAATATTAAATAGTAATTACAATACATCGTTTAAAGTAGATTTTGTAGATGCATTCCCAGTATCCTTATCAACGCTACAATTTAATACAAATACTAACGATATTCAATACCTAACAGCAACTGCTGTATTCAAATATACCTATTTTAAATTACTTGACAAAAACAATAAACAATTGACTTTATGAATTTATATCAGGAATTTTTAGATGAGTGGAGAAAAGATGCTGTTATGGGAGATGACTTATGTGATGAAGCAAGAAAAATTCCTATACTGCATTCCAAATGGTTAGACAAGTATTTAAAAATACAACTAATAAAAAAAGAAAAAGAGTATAGTCACAATAGATTATACTTACAAAAATATAGTTATTATATGGGCAGAGAAGAAACTGCTCCTGAAGATAGAATCATTAAGACTGAAGTACCAATTTATATTAAAGGTGATTCAGATTACATTAAATCTCAAGCAACTTTAGATCTATATGAAAAGGTAGAAAGCACTTTAAAAGAGATTCTAAATAATATTAACAATAGATCATTTCAAATTAAAAATGCTATTGATTGGTTAAGATACTCAAGGGGTATAGATGAATAGTGATGTCATTATCAAGAAAAAAAATGAAGTATATCTTCAACTAAAAACTCCTCCACATATTGCATACGAATTATCTGACCATTTTACTTTTGAAGTAGAAGGTGCAAAGTTCATGCCTGCATACAGGCAAAAATATTGGGATGGTAAAATTAGATTGTATTCTCCAGGAACTGGAGAAATTTATGCTGGACTAAGAGAATACATTGAACAATTTTGCGAAGAACGTCATTACACATATGATTATGTGGACAACGAATTCTTTGGTATGCCTGATGAAGAAGATGAATTAGTATCTCTAGATGGTGTTAAATCTTTTGCTAAAAAATTCTCACCAATTAAGGCAAGAAATTATCAATACAAAGCAATCTATGAGGCACTAAGAAAGAAACGTAAATTGATTGTCTCTCCAACTGGATCTGGCAAATCATTTATGATTTATTGCATTGTTCGTTTTCTTCAGGAGACTGGACAAAAGATTCTTATTGTAGTCCCAACTACATCTCTTGTTGAGCAGATGTATAAAGATTTTGAAGATTATGGTTGGATGGCAGAAGATTTTTGCCATAAAGTTTATGCTGGTCATGAGAAGTTATCTTCTAAACCAGTAACAATTACTACATGGCAATCTATATACAAACAACACAGAAAATATTTTGAAAAGTTTTCTGCAGTAATCGGAGATGAAGCACATTTGTTCAAAGCAAAATCTTTGACAGATATTTTAACTAAATTACATCATGCAAAATATAGGGTAGGGTTTACCGGCACCCTAGATGGAAGCAAAACAAATAAATTAGTATTGGAAGGTTTATTTGGACCACATGAAAAAATTACAAATACAAATGAATTAATTAAACAAGGACATTTGTCTAGATTGAAAATTAAAATTCTTTCATTAAGACATCATCATATTAAATTTGATAACTATCAAGAAGAAATAGATTACTTAGTATCTCATCCAAAGAGAAATAATTTTATTAAAAATCTTACTTTAGATTTAGGTGGTAATACTCTAGTTCTTTTCAACTATGTGGAAAAGCATGGTGAACCACTTTACGAATTGATAAATAGCAGTGTAAGAAGTAATCGAAAAGTATTTTTTGTACACGGTGGAGTCGATGTAAAAGATCGTGAAGAAATTCGATCTATTACTGAAAATGAATCTGATGCAATTATTATTGCAAGTTATGGTACTTTTTCCACAGGTATTAATATAAAAAATTTACATAACATTATCTTTGCATCTCCATCAAAATCAAGAGTAAGAAATTTACAATCTATTGGTAGAGTACTTAGAAAAGGTGAAAATAAAAATATGGCAATTCTTTATGACATTGCTGATGATACATCAAAGGATAGTACTAATCCCAATTACACATTGAAACATTTATTTGAAAGAGTTAAAATTTATAATCAAGAAAATTTTGATTATGAAATAATAAACATTAAAGTAAAAAACTAAGTATGGAATCTTTTTTCGCAAATATAAAATTATCTAGTGGTGAAGAATTATTATGCATTGTAACAGAAACTAATTTAGAACAAGACTACATAAAAATTCAATATCCAATAGAGATAGAAGAGATTGAAATTCCTGGAGTTATCCATGGATTAAAAATAAAATATTGGTTAAAAACTTCTAGAAAAGATAATTTTATTATTAATGGTGATTCTATTGTTTCATTCACTGAAATCAATGACGAGGCAATAGAGTTCTATAAGGAAAGTTTATTTAAACTTGAGACAGGCGAGACACCATCAAATAAAAAATATAAAAAAAGAAAACGTTCTGACGACGGGCGAGTTTCTATTGATAAACAAATGGGTCTCATTTCCTCTATTGAAGATGCTAGAACACTACTAGAAGAACTATTTCTATTAGACTCATCTGATAAGAAGGACTCTAAAGACTCTAAGTAATGTATAAAGCCTTAAAGCTGTCCCTTTAACCCTGACCGAGTTATCCTAGTCGAAATCGGACAACTTGTCAAGCCCTGTAATCTATGCTATTGTAGGTAAAGAAGACAAACTAAAACTATAATGTCAAAACAAAAAGAACATTACGTAAACAACAAAGACTTCTTACATGCAATTGTTGAGTATAAGAAGAGAGTAGAAAAAGCAAAAGAAACTGGCGACAAAAAACCACCAGTTGGAGAATACATTGGTGGATGTTTTTTGAAGATCGCTCAACATCTCTCATATAAACCAAACTTTGTTAACTATATGTTCAAAGACGATATGATAGGTGATGGTATTGAGAACTGTATTACATACATTGATAATTTTGATCCATCAAAATCTACAAATCCATTTGCATATTTTACTCAAATTATTTACTATGCATTTTTACGTAGGATCCAAAAAGAAAAGAAGCAGGTAGATATTAAGAACCGGATGATTGAGAAGTCTGGATATAGTGAAGTATTTACTGGTGATGAGCATGGATGTGAGGCATCTTATGAAGGAATTAAAAACTCTCTTGAGCAAAAAATGAGGTATTGATGAAAGTCGCTATTATTACAGACCAGCACTTTGGTATGAGAAAAGGTAGTCAAATTTTTCACGACTACATGAAGAAGTTTTATGACGAGGTATTCTTTCCTTTCTTAGATAAGAATAAAATTACTACAGTGCTTGATCTTGGTGATACTTTTGACAATAGAAAGTCAATTGATTTCTGGTCATTGGATTGGGCAAAAACCAATTACTACGACCCTCTTGCTCTTAGAGGAATTAAAATCTATACACTGGTTGGTAATCATACTTCTTACTATAAAAATACTCTTGGTATCAATGCTATCAAACTACTACTGCAAGAATATGGAAATGTGAATTTGATTGAGAGACCAGAAACTATTAATATAGGTGGTCTTGACATTTGCTTCATTCCTTGGATTTGTGTAGATAATGAGACAGAAACTTATGATGAGATCTCAAATACTACTGCAAATATTTGCATGGGTCATCTTGAACTGTCTGGATTTGAGGCACATGTTGGATATTATATGGATCATGGAATGAGTCGAGAAATATTTTCTAAATTTAAGAAAGTATTTTCAGGTCATTTTCATCATAGATCAAATTCTGATAATATTTACTATTTGGGTAATCCTTACCAAATGTACTGGAATGATTTTGGGGACACGAGAGGGTTTCATTTGTTTGATACTCAAACTACTAAACTTAAATTTATTAAGAATCCCTTTGTTATGTTTTCTAAAATTTACTATGATGATACTACTAACGATCCAGATAATATAAAAGTGAATGACTATGCAGATAGATTTGTAAAACTTATTGTAGAGAAACGTACTAACTATTATAAGTATGATGAATTTATTGAGAAATTATATAAAGTTGGTGTTCACGATTTAAAAATTATTGATAATTCTCAAGAAGAAATAAATCCTTCTGGAGATATTGAAGTTGAAGGAACTCTATCTTTCTTAGAAAAATACGTAGAAGAGATTGATTATGAAGACAAAGATACACTTAAATCAATTATTGGATCAATATATTCCGAATCAATGCAAATAGAATAATGTATATCTTAACTTTAAAGGGGAAAGAAACTGAGGGAGCATACGCTCCTTCAATTGGAACTGATAACATCCTGTATCTTTTTGAAGAGGAGGAAGATGCTGAGAGGCATTGTGGACTTTTAGCAGCAGATGACTATCCTGAATTGATACCTGTTGAAGTAGATGACGAAACTGCTATTGACGTGTGTCAACAGAATGGATATTCTTATTGTATAGTAACACCTAACGACATTATTATCCCACCAGCAGAACCCGATGATTGAATTTAAGACTATTAAATGGAAGAATTTTTTATCTACTGGAAATAATTTTACTAAAATAAATTTAAACACTCACAATAAAACTTTAATCGTGGGTGAAAATGGAGCGGGAAAATCTACTATTTTAGATGCTCTGTGTTTTAGTCTTTTCAACAAACCATTTAGAAAAATTAATAAACCACAACTAGTCAACACTGTAAACCTTGCAGACTGTGTAGTTGAGGTTGAATTTTCTATTGGTAAAATTGATTGGAAAATTAAACGTGGAATGAGACCGACTGTTTTTGAAATATACAAAGATGGAAACATATTAGATCAAAGTGCATCTTCTGCAGACCAGCAAAAGTGGTTAGAGCAAAATGTTTTAAAACTTAATTATAAATCATTTACACAAATTGTTGTTCTTGGTTCATCTACGTTCATTCCTTTCATGCAACTTCCAGCAGCAGGACGCAGAGAAGTTATTGAAGATATCTTAGATATTAGAATTTTTTCTACTATGAATTCTATTTTAAAAGATAGAGTTAAAGAAAACAAAGAAGCAGTATCTGATATAGATTATTCTATTTCTATTTTAAAAGAAAAAGTAGAAGTTCAAAAAAGATTTATTGTTGATTTAAAGAAACAAAGTGAAGAGAATGTAGTTCTTTGGGAAGAAGAGATTGCTAATATGCAACGAGACATTGATTCTAATCAACTTGAACTTGAGAAACATATGGTTGAAATTGATACGATGACTAAGCAAATGAATGCTTATCCAAATCCTCAAAAAGAACTAACTAAACTAAATGAGTTTTACATTAAGTTTAAGTCTAAGATAAAAGATATGGAGAAGGAAATTAATTTTTTAACTTCTAATGATACATGTCCAACATGTAATCAAGATATCACTAAAGATTTTAGAGAACTGAATGTTAATAAAAATAAACAAAATATTGAAAAATTAGATGATGCTTTGCTTGATATTAAATCAAAACAAACAACTCTAAATGAGAGTCTCACTCAACGGAATATCATTCAAAAAAATATCAATCAATCGCAAAACAAAATTAATAACTGTTTTAGCACGATTAATTGGAAGAAGGACAAAGTTAAAGATACTCAAGATAAAATTCAATCATTAAAGGATAATACTGATAATATTGATAGAGAAAAGGAAAAGATGAAAACTCTTATAGATCAAGGAAAGGGTCAGGAACTTCAACGTCGTCAAATTGCTAAGCGATCTACTGAGTTAAAAATTGTTGCAGACATCCTCAAGGATGGCGGAGTTAAAAGTACAATTATTAGAAAGTATCTCCCTGTGATGAATACTTTAATTAATAAACATCTGCAAGAACTTGAGTTTTATGTTAACT
>Ga0213859_10000166_pt1 | contig 30969 bp, 46 predicted proteins | sample PICome_2_FD_160133 | JGI IMG/M metagenome (GOLD analysis project Ga0213859, IMG submission 160133) | Coastal seawater microbial communities near Pivers Island, North Carolina, United States - PICO304 | ecosystem: Environmental > Aquatic > Marine > Coastal | place: USA: North Carolina...
CATAGCTTTTATATTTTTCTTCAGCACTTAACATTAACCTATACCAGTTATATATGAAGGTATGCCAGCAGTATCAATAGTCTGATATTCACTAGAAGGAGATTGAGGAACTACTGGCTGATTAAGTCCTAAAGATTCAGTTATAGTATTAATTGCAGATGCTTGTTGCTCTACAGGAAGAACAGATATCAATTCAACAATATCTTTTAAAGACATATTTACGTTTTTAATATAATTATTAAAATCAGGCTCAGGTATTGGAACCTGCATTGCTTCGTCTCTTTGTTCTTTCTGTTTATTAATAATTGCTCTGTAATTTGGATAATCTAATGTGCGAAGTATTAGCTCTTTAACGTCAGGGTCATTAATGTCCCCAAAAATACCTTGATTGGCCAACTGTAATGTTGTTGCTGCCAATGCAGACTGAGATTGTGGTAGTGACGAACCAGCAGTTATTTCTACTTCGTATTCACCTAGTGTTAAGTCACTTTTTATTGTGTCGATAGCTAATAACTCATTAGTAATCATATCTCTGTCATATATATTTATTTGCATTTGGCCCATTTCATCTGGCTGCATAGATGCAAATTGACTGCCACTTGCCATACGTATAATTCTAGGCTGGTTGTAGTATAATTGTATTAATGTAACGGCTTTATTGCTAATACCAGTTAAAAACATTTTAAAGTTACGTTGTATCTCTCTAATTGATGACATTGGCGACTCAATAAGGTCTCTAACCATTTGTCCACTATTAACACCAACTGGACGCTCACCTGAAAGCATAATTTCATTAATGCGAGCAATCTTGTATGCATCTTGTTTTAAATCTTGAATATGCTGTCTTACAATCTGTATATCTTGTGTGAGTTTATTAGTTACCAAAATAGGTGGCGTACCAGCACTACCAGGAACACTGTAAACAATATCAAAGTTTTTCTCTAATGTATTACGAGGTATAGACTCTTCTTGCACTACTAAAAAAGATTTGTATTTCATTAATAGTTGCTGCAACTTATAGTATGCATCAATAATTTTATCTTGCGTGCTACAAAGGTCCTCTACATCGCCAAATCCTACTAAGCTATCTGATTGCGTAGGGCTAAATGTTTCAAATGGAAATCCAAAAGGATAATCAATTGGTTTATCATCTAAAATTTCTTTTTCAGAATATATAATTAATCGACCGTTAGGATACTTAAAACGCTCTTCTGTTTTCATTTGCTTTTCTTGACCAGAATCTTTATCTAATGGCACAAGAACAGTGTCGTCTTTAAGATAACACTCCCATAAAACAATGTTTTCTGTCGTATTGGAGGGAACTAAAGACCCTTCATTCATATAGCCTTGAGCATTGTTTTTTGTGCTACCTTCTTCATTTTCCATACTTACAACTAAGTCAGTACGCTTTTCAGCAGCGTCAGTAATTTTTGTAGACTCTGAAGTTAATTTATCAATTTTTTTAAGTACATCGGGTCTATTTTTATATTCATTGATTAAGTCAAATCGACTAATATAGCGTTTAATAAAAATATAATTACAGTTTTCTATTGTGGTTGCGTTTGGCTCTGGGTAAAAATCAACTGGATTAACTCGTTCTATACGAACATCACCTAGCCCATTATCAACTGACTGATTCCAAAACACTTTAGCAATGCCGATTCCGTTTATGAGCCCATCACGTATAACTTTCTGTGAAATGTTGTCCATTCCAGTATTTTTTTTCACGTTTTCCCAACAGTCGTTTAAGATATCAGCAATTGATTCTAATTGTTTTAAATTATCAAATGTCTGATGCGATAAGTTAGCAGGTTTTACATTTGTTGTGATCATAGCATCTAGCGCAGTTGTTGCTTTAGTTTCTATGATTGGCTTAATAATATTGTAATAAGAAGCATCATTACCTTTAACTGGCATACCATCTCTGCCATAACCAATAGTAGGAGCAACATTGCCTTTGTAATATCTATCAAATTTTGCAAATTTTTTGTGGGTAGGGACACCGGTGGCCTTACTTTTTAGCTTGTTTAAGTATTCCAAAAAAGGATTATCCATATATATATTTTAGTTCACTATTAAGTACAAGACATTTCACTATAATTTATTCATAGTGCAATAAATTGATTTTTAGTTATATACAGTAAAATGACTGTAACGTATTTAAAAACTTAAAATTTAAGTATGAAATTTAAATATGGGCAGCCATTACAATTAAAAGACGATATTAAATTAAAGTTTTATGTAGATGCTTTATATCCAGCAGGACAATTAGGCTACCAAGAGCCCCATTATAAAATACTTTTCGACGATGCAAATTTAGTAATTGCTGAGTCACTTGCTTTAGTTCTTTTTGAAGAAAAGGTTGCAATTAATGATCGAGCTTTAAAGCCTGATGACACCTCTCAGGCTAGCAACCTAAAAAAAATGAATAAAGACGATTTAATTGCATTAGCAGCACAAATTGATTCAAGCGGTGATCTTACTAAATTAAGAAAAGATCAATTAATAGAAATTATTGAAGGAAAATAACTTCAAATCAGCAATTGATTACTTTGAAGACGAAATAATGGCAGGAGGCTATCAAACACAATGGATAAAAAAAAAGAAGGATTTATGATTATCGTAGGTAAAAAAGACGATAAAGGTGATGATTACGAAAAAGAAGAAGTGATGGAAAAACAAGAGGAAGTAGTTGAAGAAAAAAAAGGTAAACTACAGTTCACTCTTGAAGATTTTGGCGGATACACGCCTATGGAATTGGTTTCAAAACTAGAGGAAGCCAAGGACGCTATTAGTAAAGGTAACGCAAAAGAGGCGATGATGGCTCTTGATAGTTGTATTGTTCGAATCTCAGGTAAAAAACTTGATGAGGAAAAAGAATCAGCTGTTAATCGAGGGTACGAATATCAACTTGATAAAGCGTTGTCTTAAATAAATCTTAGGAGGCACTAATGGCAGAAGACATCCAAGAGGAAGTCACAGAGGAGCAAGTCGAACAAGAGGCCACCCAAATTAGCTTTGGGCAAGGTAATGATGTAGACACTTCAGGTGACGATGCTGGACAAGTTGAAAGCAGCAATAATTCATGGGAAGGCGATAAACGATACGAAGAGCATTGGTCGAAAGACCCTAACAAAATGTACGAATCTTTACGTTACCACGAAAAACGGCAAGGTGACTTTGACAAGCAAATTAATGATTATAAAAAGCAAGTCGAAGATCTTACTAAGTATCGTGACGACTATAACGCAGTTGAAGAACTGTTTAATCATGAACAGTTAGGAAACGAGTTATTAGGAGTCATAAACAAATATAATAATGTCGAACCAGAGCAAGCGGTTCAGCAAGAAGATCCAAATGCGCAGCGGTTAAATGAATTGCTAAGCTGGAAATCTAATATTGAAGAGCAGGCATTAAACAGTTATTACAAGCAGCAAGAAGATACTCAGATTTCTGAGATAGATCAACTAGCAAGCAAGTATAACCTGAAATATGATAAACAGCAGTTTATCGATCATATGAATAAGGGAAACATCCCTCGTGAATATTGGTCACGTTATTTTAAATCTGAAGCTTTGCCAACAATATTAGAAGCAAATTCTGCACTATCAGCAGAAAATGCACTTAAAAAATCAGCTAATGCACAAAGTTTAGCTACTGGCGCCAATAAGCAGAGACCTGCTGTTGGTGGTGATTCTAGCTACAAATCAGCTCTGGATAAGATTTTAAATCAATAAAAGGAGAATAAAATGGCTTTATCAGCAGATCAATTAAACGAAGCTTTATCGGTAGCACATGACGCCATCCGCACGGAAATTCCAGACCAGTTCGGACAGGCAAACGCGCTTTTCAACAAGCTTTCTAAAAAACCAAACTTAGAGTATGTATCAGGAGGTACGCAAATTAAACAACCAGTTGAGATCGCAGAGAATCAATCTGAAGGTTTCTACGACGGTGGTTTTGGAGTTATCGACACTTCAGCTAACCAGCAATTAAGCTTTGCTACTTTCGATTTCAAATATTTTTACCACAACGTATCTTTCACTTTGGAAGACTTCACTAAGACTGACAACACAGCTAACGCTGTTAAGTCTTTAATCGTTGCTAAAATCGAAGGCGCTAAAAACAAGGCTACTCGCACATTATCATCAGCTATGTATGGTTCTGGTTCAGATTCTAACGGTAACGCATTAAACGGTTTTGAAGATATTTTCGCTGCTTCCGGTACAGCTTATGGTGGAATCACTAACACTGATTTAGATGACAGCAGCACTTGGTTAACTGAAATCGACACATCTACAAACACAATCAACTACGCTAACTTAAACGAAGTTGTTCGTAAGTTAGTTGCTCGTGGTCAAAGATATGGAAACGAAATTGGTTCTTATGCGCCAGATATGATGGTTTCTAACTCATTCGTACAAGCTAAGTTTTTAGCTTCTCAGCAATCAAATCAGCGTTTTATTGACAGTGAAGATTTAGCTGCTGGATTTGCAGGTTGTAAGTTTAATAACATCAACTGGTTCGTAGACGAATACAGCCCAGGTTCAGCTGACGGTTCTACTGCTGACAACGACTTGTATATCTTATCAACTCCAACGTTGAAGATGTGCTACAAGTATGGCTTTGAAGGTAAAACTGCACCAATGGATTTCAACTCTAGAATTCCTAACCAAGCAATTCAAACTAACCAAACATTCTTAGTTGGTAACATGGTTTGTACAGCTCGTCGTTATAACGGTGTATTCAAGTCACTACAATCATAATTTATTAGAAAGGAGAAAAATCAATGGCATTTATTCAATCAATCGACACTGATGACTTAACAAATCCAAGCTCTACTCGTAAATACGATTTAGGGTCACAATATGTTGACGTATCTAGTTCAGATGCAATTAAACCAGAATATGTGTATGTTAAGGCACACGGAGCGCTTACACAATATCAACCATACCAGCTTTCTACTTCCAACACGGCAGGTAGTGAAGTCATTTCAAAAGCACCAGCTACAACTGACTCAGGAGCAACTGTAGTTGCACCACAAGTTGCAGTAACTTCTGGTTATTATTGCTGGGCACCTTACAAAGGTAAAGTTACAGTATTGACTACCGATACTTTTGCTGCTGGCGACTATGCTGAAGTTCTTAACGCTGGAACTGGCCTAAAATTAGACGGTGGAGCTTCTGGTTCTACTGCCGAAGGCGCACAATCTGTTGGGATTGCTTCTACTGCTACAAGCGGTGGATCAGCAACAATTGTACTTTCAGGAAACAAAGTTAAAATCGCTGCTTCTTAATAGCATCTAGGTGGGTGGCTACGGCCACCCCCTAAATAAAGTTATGGCTAATTTTCAAGATATAAAAGCACAAACAGGTATAAAGTTTTTTAAATCGTCCGGCACAGGTACGGATGCAGATCCGTTTGTACCTGAAGTTTCTGGAATAACAACCGCAGATGAAGTAACTAGTATTACTAATTTTAATGTATCAGTAGGGTCTAGCAGTACGCAGGTTTTAGCCGCTAACAGTAGCAGAAAATTACTAATATTAGTTAATGACGATGATGAAGATATTTATATAGCATTAGGAGCAACCGCCACATTAAATAGTGGAATTAGATTAAATAAAAAAGGTGGCTCCTTAACACTTGATGACCCAAAATACACAGGCGTTGTAAATGCAATTTGTTTAAGTGGTAGTAAAAATCTAGTGGGTATTGAAGCATGACACAAATATATAATCCTGATGGCGGTATAGAAAGCATTATAGAAGATACTACACCACAACTGGGTGGTAATTTAGACTTAAACAATAACGATATAACTGGTACTGGTAACATTGATATTGCTGGTGAAATAACAGCCACAACGCTGATTGGTAACATGCGAGGGGCAACCATATTCCAAGCAAAAGCAGGTGAAGCCTTAACTAAAGGTGATCCAGTCTATATATCAGGTGATGATCTTGTAGGTAACAAGCCTATTGTTTCTATTGCCGATTCAGACGACGCAAATAAAATGCCTTGTTTTGGATTGGCAGCAGAAACAGTTAGCTCAAATGCAAATGTTAATGTAGTTACATTTGGAACGATTAGTGGATTAGATACATCATCCTTTAATCAGGGCGATATTTTGTATATAAGTACAACTGGAACATTATCAGCCACTAAACCTAGTGGGGAATCATCACTTATCCAAAATATTGGCAAAGTTATGAGAAGTCATGCAAGTGTAGGATCAATTAAAGTCGGTGGTGCAGGACGTACCAATGATGTTCCTAATTTGGACGACGGAAATGTATTTATTGGCAATGCTTCAAATCAGGCTGAAACTAGAGGGTTAACACTTGATGATGTCTCAGAAACAGTAGATAAAAAAATATTTACAGCTACGGAACAAACAAAGTTATCAGGTATTGAAAACAATGCTACAGCAGACCAAACAGCAAGTGAAATAAAAACAGCTTATGAGTCTAATGCAGATACTAACGCATTTACAGATTCAGAAAAAACAAAACTCGCAGGGATAGCAACAGGTGCAGAAGTCAATGTAAATGCTGACTGGAACGCTGTTAGTGGGGATGCACAAATATTTAATAAACCAACTGATATTACAGATTTAAGCACACATAATGTTACTGAATTAGCTGATGTTACGAGTGCTGGTTCAGGAGCAATTATTACTAGTTCTGAACGTACAAAGCTTACTGGCATAGCAGCAGGCGCAGAAGTTAACGTGCAATCTGATTGGAATGAAACTGACACAGGAGCGGATTCTTTTATACAAAATAAGCCCACAACAATAACTAGCGCAGAACAAACTAAGCTTGGCCATATAACTGTTACACAAGCAGTCGATTTAGACACAATGGAGTCAGATATAGCGACCAATAATTCTAAAGTTAGTAACGCAACTCACACAGGTGACGTTACAGGATCAGGGGCACTAACAATATCAACAAATGTTGTTGATAATACCAATTTATCGCAAATTGCTACAGGTACAGTTAAGGGACGCACTACAGCAGGAACAGGAAATGTTGAAGATTTAGACATTGATACAACTTTCAAAACTGCATTAAACCTTGCTAAATCTGATGTAGGCTTATCAAATGTTGATAATACATCCGATGCAAACAAGCCAGTTTCAACAGCAACACAAACAGCACTAGACGCAAAAAAAGATACTTTTACTGAGAATACGGCATTTAATAAAAACTTTGGGACTACAGCAGGAACAGTAGCACAAGGTAACGATTCAAGAATTACAGACTCTTTTCAAAAAAGTACAGACACATTAGATAACATAACAACTGGCACAACAAACGTACATTTTACTACAACTGACGAAAGCAAGTTAGACGGAATTGCGTCTGGTGCCGAAGTAAATGTAAATGCCGATTGGAATGAAACTGACACAAATTCAGATGCATTTATTTTAAATAAGCCTACAACTATAACGAGTGCACAACAAACTAAACTAGGGCACATATCAGTTACACAAGCAGTTGACTTGGATACAATGGAATCTGACATTACGACTAACAATGCAAAAGTCACTAATGCAACTCACACGGGTGACGTTACAGGATCACAAGCACTAACAATAGCAAATGAGGCTATTACTAATGCAAAATTAAGTCATATCGCTACATCGAAAGTAAAAGGTAGAACCTCTACAGGTACAGGTGATGTTGAAGATTTAGACATTGAAACAACTTTAAAAACCGCATTAAATTTAAGCAACACAGATGTTGGTTTGGGAAATGTGGCCAACGTGGATACTACTAATGCAAGTAATATTAGCAGTGGCACTCTCAATGCAAGTAGGCTTCCAAGTAATATTGACGCAACTAAAATTGCTAATGGCACAATATCAAATACAGAGTTTCAATACTTAAATGGCGTTACTAGTAACATTCAAACACAAATAGATAATGCAGGTGGAGGTATATCTAGTGTTGAAGATGATACAAGCCCAGTTTTAGGTGGAAATTTAGATGCTAACGACAAAAAAATAGAAGCAGTAGATTTATTAAATTTTACAAATTCACCAACTGCATCATTAACCAATATTGCAGATATTAATTATAACTCTACTTATGACACCTTGGAGCTAAAAAACGATACGGGTGAAATTCTAGTAGGTCAAACTAATGAGATTTATGTAACGAATGGTACAGGTGGTGCTTTCTCAGCTTATCAAGCAGTGTATAAAAGTTCAGTAAGCTCAGGTAAAATCGCAGTTGGTTATATGATTGCTGATGGAACTATTGATGCCACAAATTATTTAGGTATAACTACAGAATTTATTGCAAAAGCTGGAGACGGAAAAGTTATAACTTTTGGTCGACTTGATGGAATAAATACAAGCAGTTATTCTGCAGGTGATATTCTATATGTAAGCTCTTCTAGCTATGGAGGCTTTACCTCAACTAAACCGTCAGGAAGTAATCTTGCAATTGCAACAGGCATTGTATTAACCAGTAGTAGTTCAGGTTCGATTTGGGTCAATGCCAATAATATAGATTTGAATGTAAGTGGGTCAGGCGATACTAATGTACAATCAAATTGGACTGAAACTGATACTAATTCAGATGCATTTATTTTGAACAAACCAACATTAGCATCTTCAGCAACTATTGACACCACCAATGCAAGCAATATCTCAAGTGGTACTCTTGCCGAAGCAAGATTACCAAGTAATATTGATGCAACTAAAATTGCAAATGGAACTATTACAAACACTGAATTTCAGACATTAAATGGTGTTTCAAGCGATATTCAAACACAGTTAAACGGAAAATTAACAGCTCTAGAAGATGATACAAACCCTTATTTAGGTGGGAACTTAAATTGTGACGGTAATGAAATAATAAATCCGGCAATGATTGACTGGGATACTAATAACCCTAGCCCTATTGGTGCTTTAGGTGAAATGTCATATGACACCACTTATGACACATTAAGACTATATAATGACACTGGAAAAATTCATTATATAGGGCAAAATCAAGATGTCGTTTTAAATTCTAGTACAGCGGTTACAGTAGGCCAATGTGTTTCTTTAAATGGAGTAACAGTATCAGGCATCGCGCAATATGAAAAGTTTATTGCTGATGGTACTAAAAATGCAAAAGATTTTGTTGGGTTAGCCATTACTACTATAGGGTCTGGCAACGGAAAAATTCTAAGATATGGATATTTGAGTGGTGTTAATACAAGCTCTTTTTCAGTAGGTGATAAATTATATCCTTCTACTACTTCAGCAGGTAATTTAACAAATACACAACCAACAGGTTCAAATGTTGCTTTATGTGTTGCAACGGTTGTTACAAGTGCAACTAGTGGTACTATACTTGTACACGCCAATAATATAGACTTAAATGTAAGTGGTGGTGGGGAAACTAACGTACAATCTAATTGGAATGAGACAGATACAAATTCAGATGCATTTATCTTAAATAAGCCTACAACTATAACGAGCGCAGAGCAGACAAAGCTGTCAAATATAACAGTAAGTCAGGCGGTAGACCTTGACACGATGGAGTCAGATATAGCAACTAATAACGCAAAAGTTACAAATGCAACTCACACAGGTGATGTTACTGGTAGTACTTCTTTAACTATTGCTGATGAAGCGGTAACAAATGCAAAGATGGCGCATATTGCAACAGGAACAGTTAAAGGAAGGACAACCGCTGGTACAGGTGATGTTGAGGACATTGATATTGATACAACACTTAAAACAGCATTAAATTTAGACAAAAGCGATGTAGGATTAGGAAATGTGGCCAACGTGGATACTACCAATGCAAGTAACATTGCAAGTGGAACCTTGGCAGAAGCAAGATTGCCAAATAATATAGATGCAACCAAAATTGCGGATGGGACAATTACAAATACAGAGTTTCAACGACTTAACGGGGTCACTGACAATATCCAATCACAAATTAACACAAAACAAGACACAATAACTGGAACAACTGATATAACATTGAATCAACTTACAACAAATTCGAATATTATTGTAAAAGAAGATGAGGATATGTCAATAATATTAGGTAGATGCAGATTAGACGCACGTTTTTCTGATACCTGGAATTTCAGCCATTATGACTTATCGGGACAACAACAATATCAATTTAGTGGTAATACGGACACTGTATTTTTAAATGGCCCGACTTATGTAAGATTGCAGTCTGCTGGAAACACTATCGCAAGTGTTATCAGTGATGGAATTGAATTTGAATCAGGAAATCGATACTACATGAAAAACAATGCGAATCTTTTTCATGCCCTTAACGATAACACTCAAACCCCAGGTGCTACACCAACTGTATATTATCCACTTTTTGCAAATAATGCAGTTACTAACACAGATATTTATTCTTATAGTAATCCGTCCTCTTCAAATAATACAGGGATTCGATTGTTGAAGGCAGGAAAATATAAGGTTTCATACACACTAAATTGGCTAAATGCGAGTTATAATAGCAGAATTAATTTTTACACTCGCTTGGTAAAACACTCAAGCGCAATAACACCAACTGAAACAGAATTTCCAGGCACAAGAAGTTTTGCTTATGCGCGAGATGACAATTTTGCGAAATACGCAACCACAACATGCGTAACTGTCATTGATGTTTCCGCTAATGAATACATTAAATGTAAAACCCAAATAGCAAAAAATGATAGTAGTTTTAACGACAATTTTAGTGGCGTTCAATTTCACCAAAATAGCTCAATAGTTGTCGAGTATTTAGGTGATATTTAAAAAAAAAGGAGTATAAAAATGAGTCTAGAGGAAAATAAGTATAATGTTGAATTAAAGGAGTTATACTCTAATGTCTTAGAAACAGGAAATGATTATGACAACCTTTCCTTAACTTTTGATGAAATAACGCAAAATACTAAACAAAAATTAAAAAGACGAATTGAAAATTTAAAAGAAAATATACAGTACGAATCACAATCGAGCGATGAAGAAAAAGTTAAAATAGATGCTTGGTATGAGGCTTCAACTCAATAATGTTAGTCAGTGAAGTTTTAGATCGAATTAATACAGCGTTAGGTATGCCTGACGATCTTACTGGTAAAAGTGCAAATGATCTATTTACAAATAAACGTATTGTTGAGCAGTTAAAAAATGCTTTAGATATTTATGCATCAACTGTAAAAGGAATTGAAGATATTTTTAGTACAACTTTAGGGTTGGATACTAGAGTTGCTACGGCTCCAAGTGATGCAATTAGATCGCAGGCATATCGATTTACGTATATCTGGCGTGATGGTCGTAAGTACCCACTTAACTATAAAGACTTAAATAAAGTTAATAGTGAGTTTCCTTATGGTACTTATGCTGGAATACCTAGGTTTTTTAGTGTATGGAATGACGAAATAACTATTTACCCTGATAATAGCGGATCGCCTAATACAACAACATTAAGTGGAGCATTAAGTGATAGTGCAACAACAATTACAGTTGGCTCAACAAGTGGTTTTCCAGAATTGAATGGTCGCATAACGATTAACAATGAAAAAATAAGATACACACATAAATCATCAACAACGTTTACAGGTTGTACACGTGGCGTAGAAGGAACTACAGCAGCAGCGCATAGCGACACTGACACTGTAACAGAAAATAATTTAGTTATGTATTATAGAAAAAAGCATTTTGAGGTCACAGTTGATGCAAATGATGATATTTCACAAGCTCAATTAGATAAAGAAATGGAAATACCTGATGAACATGTAGAACCAATTGTTGATATGGTTGCTTATCGTTTACTAAGTAAAATTGATGCAGAAAGAGCGCAGCCATATAAAATTGACGCAGCAGCATTTTTTGCTCAAGCTAAACGTGATATACAGGCTGGTTATGGTCAGATTGTTAACGGAACAATGATTGGGCACGCTTATGACTGGGAACTAGACAATGTGGAGGTTAATCTTTGACGTTTGTTATTGAGTCTTACCAGTCTAAAGGTTTAAGGGATGACAAAGGACGTAAATTTGTTCCCGCTGACTATTTTTACAATATTGAAAACATGAACTATGACGGCATTACAGGATGTCAAAGAATTAAGGCACCAAGTGTAGAATATAATGTTGGTTCTAATCGTATTGATGGTATGACACAATTTAGATACATAGATAGCGTTGGACAATTCCAGACTGAAAACATCTGTATACAAAATGGTTCTATAATAAAAGATTTTTTAAGTTCGCCAACTACTATATACACAGGACTGACCGCACAAAAAAAATGTACATTTGGAATATTAAATGACAAGCTATTTATATCAAATGGATTTGATTATCCGTTAGTCTATGATGGTACATACATTAAAGAAATGGGTGCGCCAACAGCAAAAGATTTGCTAGTCGCAGGTAGTTTAACAGGAACTTACTATTATGCAATGACATACGTTATTGATAGTGTTGAGGTTGTTATAGGAACCGTAAGTAATACTGTTACTGTCAGCAGTAAAAGTATTGATTTAGATATTCCTGTAGGAGTTAGCAATTGTACAGAGCGTAAAATATACCGTACTGAAGCTGGAGGCTCAACACTAAAATTAGTAACAACGATAACTGACAATACAACATTAACTTATCAAGATAATATTGCTGATGGTTCATTAGGTGTAACAATACCAAGTACAAACAGTTCATGTCCTACTCCACAGTTTATTACTGTGAAAGACGAAAAATTAATTGGTGCAGTAAACCAAAATCGCCCAAATTATTTATATGTTTCTGAAATTGAAGTAGAAGTATTTTTTAATACGTCAGGTGTTTATGACGTATCTGGCGTTGGTAATGACAATACAGCTTTAACAGGTATGATCGAAGATTATGGTCAAATTGTAGTTTTTTCGGAAAGTCACATATACTTAGCAGACACTTCTGGCCTTGTAACAAATGTTCAACAAACAACAAGTAACGTTGGATGTGCAGATGGCTTTAGTATTGTTCGAGTACCAGAGAATGACATATTGCCTGGTGGTATTATGTTTGTATCAAATTTATACGACGTTCGTGTTTTTAGCGGTAACATTGCTACAAACTTAGCTACTTCATTTGATAACTTGCGAACAAATAATTATTCTATTGCACTTAATAAAGATAGCTTTGCAAACCAGCTACGAGACAATGATTTACATGCCGCTTTTCACGATTATAAATATCACCTGATCGCAGAAACATTTATGTATGTTTACGACATACGTATTGCTGGTTGGACTAAATATTTTATTAATACGACTTCATATAGCCCAGAGTATTGGGTTTTCGGAAAACTTAGTGGTGACCTTTATATATCGCAAAAAAACGCAGGTATAGTTGAGAAGATGTACAATGACACATCTTATAGAGGTGAAGAGCTTACTGCATTTTTTGAAACACCTGAAATAGCAGTAGACACAAACGATAAATATTTTTTACAGTTATATATCTACTACGATAAATCGGGAACAAATACTCTAACATTAGATGCGACTATAAACTCTACACAAAATGTTTCCGCAACAATTAATTATACTGGCGCGTTTTATGCTGATGATTACTATAACGAAACTTATTATTTGACTACTGATGACGAGGAAGATTACAGCCTTGTTCATATAAATCGTTACGGTAAATGGATGCGATTTAAAATCACTACACAAACACAGGCAAGCATTAAGGGATGGAAGTTAGTAGGAAGGGCTATAAGTAACAAGGAATTATGACTAAATTACAAGAAGATATACATGAAATAATAGATAAGGCAGAAGCTATAATAGCAACTGGCGAGCCAGTAGTTATGCCTTTAACGCATCGTTTTACTGACGGCATGTACATTCGAGAAATATTTATGCCTGCAGGCACATTACTGACATCTAAAATACACAAAACAAATCATCCTTTTGTAGTTACTAAAGGCAAATGTAAAGTTTTTGACGGCAATAAAATACAACATATTGAAGGCCCACACACAGGAATAACAGAGCCTAATACAAGGCGACTTTTATATATCGAAGAAGACACAACATGGCTTACTTTTCATGTAACAGATAAAACTGATGTCGATGAAATAGAAAAAGAAATTATACAAGACAGACAAAATAATTTTATGGATAAAGAATTATTAAATCAATTTAATAAAATAAATCGTCAAAGCAATAAATATATTAATAAAAATAAGGAGGAATTATTATGTCATGGGCAGCAATAGGAGCAGCAGCAGCAGGTGCAGTAGTATCTGCATATTCGGCTTCTGAACAACAAAAAGCACAACAAAAAGCATTGGAACAACAAACAGCAGCGCAAGTTGGGCTAAGTCAAGAACAGATGGCACAACAAAAAGAATTAGCTGAAAAACAGTTTGCACAAGAATTAGCAATATTAACTGGTACACAAGCAGGTCAAGAAGAAGCTTTAGCGAGAGCGCAAAAAAGAGAATCCTCCGGTATAGCACAATTTTTAGCGGCTACCGAAGGTAAACCACAAGAAGTAGGTCGTTTGCAACAAATTATAAGAGAACAAGCCTTACCTGAACAACAACAAGCACTGCGTCGTGCTAAATTATCACAGACTCAAGCAGGCGTAAGAGGTCCAGAGGCCGCATTATTACAACAAATGCAGGCACGAGAACTTGGTAAACAATTAGGTTTAGAAGTCGAAAAAATAGGCTTAGAAGAAGCTTTAAGAAGACAAAGGTCAAGAGAACAGTTTGCTGGTGCACAAGCGTTAGCTGCACAAGCTGCAACATTAAGACCAGTTCAAAAAGTTGATGAAACAAAAATACAAGAAACAATACAGGCACAAAAAGGTAAGTTAGCAACAGAGGCCGAAAAAAAAGCTTTGCAAGGGTACTATTCAGTTGAAGGAACTTTAGGTGATAAAAATTTTAGTGGGGATTATTATTTAACGCCTGATGATGAAATACTTATAGATCAAATGAAGGAGATTGGTAAATATGGCCTCTAGAAATCAAGTAAATATACAACAACCACTTGCGCAGCCTAGTCGTGATCAAATTACAGCAGACTTTGTTGCAAGCGGCCAACCTATAGAACAGCCTGGCCTAAACCCGTTATCACAAATTGCTGGTGGAATATCAGAAGCAGGTATGGGAATCTTAAAAGGTATTGGGGACTTCATTAACACACAAAAAGAAACACCTGAAGGCAGATATCTTCTTACTAACATGCTAGCGGGTATTACAGTTGGCTTGGGAGCTGATCCACAAATAGGTGCTAACGTAGTACAAGCAGGGCAACGACAATATCAAATTGGTGTACAAGAACAACAACGAGGTATTGCTTTACAGCAAAAAGCACAAGCTGAACAACAAAAGGCAGAGCAAAAACAAATAGAGCGTGATCAAAAATTGTTAGACGAACAACGTAAAAGACAGGAAAAGATTGAAGACACATTATATTTAGATCGAATGAAAAAAGAGCAAGATCCTGAACAAGCTCGCTTTAATGCAAGAACTGAGGCTTCTCATAAAATTTTAAGTAAATTTGAAACTGAAAAAAATCCATACTATAAAGATACTAAAAAATTTGTTTTAGACACTAAAGTTCCATACTTGTTTAAGTCTGACAGATTTAAGCAGATTGAACAGGCACAAAGAGATTTTATAAACGCAGCCTTAAGACGAGAGTCAGGTGCGGCTATTGCAGAATCTGAATTTGAAAATGCACGATTACAATATTTTCCACAACCAGGTGACACGCCAGAAGTTGTAAAGCAAAAGCAAAAAAATAGAGAAATGCAATTTAAAAAAATAGAAGAGTTACAAAAAAAACCTACTCAGCGATTAGTTTTTGATCCAGCAACAGGAGAATTTAAATAATGGCAATAGAAGTACAAGTAGGTGATCAAGTACTAGAGTTTCCAGAAACTATGACACAAGACGAAATAAAACAAGTCTTGCGTAAACAATTTCAAACACAGCCAGAACCAGTACAGCCAGTAGCACAAGAGCCAACATTAATGGAAAAGATACGTGGCATATCACCATTAGAAGTTATAAAAGAAACGCCAAAACAAGTAGCTACAGACATAGCAAGATTGGCACCTATTGCAGCAGCCTTAACACCTTTAGGATTACCAGCGCAAGCAGGAATAACTGCGGTTAGTCGTGTAGGTAAAGGATTGTTAGAAGGTGAAGAAGCACCCGAAGCATTAAGAAAAGGAGCTATAAGCGGTACAGTTGAAGCAGGTATAGGTAAAGCATTAAAGTTTACTAAACCTGCATTAAAGCAGATAGCTAAATTTGCTACACGTGCAGAAAAAGGCGTTATTGATGAAGCAATAAAAAAGCCAATATTAACTAATATTGAGCCTAAAACTAACCTAGACACTTCTGAGCAAATTAAAAATGCAATTACCATTTTAAATAGAAAGAAGTCTAGAGATTATGACAAAGCATTAACAAAAGTTAGTGAAGCAGCAAAAGGTAAAGTTGCTGACACAAAAAATGTTAATAAAATAATTAAAGAAGATAAATTAGATAGGCAAGGAATAAAAAGGCTTTTACTAGCTGGTAGATCAAAAGTTAAAAAGTTTGATCCAAATGCAGTTGATAAATTTATTGCAGGTAAAGAACTTACTTTTGATGAAGCTAAAAATGTAAATAGTGTACTTTCAGATGTGTTACGTAGTACTACTATAGAGGCAGTAGATAAACTTAAAATTGGTAAACTTAAAGACAGTCTTTATAAGTCTATGGAAATTTACCCTGGGTTTAAAGAGCTTAATAAAAAATATGCTAAACAAGCAACATTAGTACAAGGTATAGAGAAAAACTTAGGTAAAGATATTAGTGAATCTAAAGTAAACACGCTAACAAACGATGTTATTAAGAGACTAAAAGATAAGCGACAAACTAAAAGCAGAGCTATAGAGCTATTAAAAGACCTAGATAAAGAAATAAAAGCTAAGGGTAAGCGAAGTGTTGTAAATCAGATAGAGGCAAATGCAGTGCAAGACAGCATATCTCAAAGTATAGCTAAAAAACCTGGTCTGCAAGACGTGTTTTTGACTACAGCTGCAATCGGTGGTGCCGCTGCTGCTCCAGAATATGCTTTACCAATAGCTGCTGGAAAGGCTGCACAAATTGCTATACAACAAGAGCCAGTTGCTAGAGCTGCATTACGAGCTGCACAAGTAGGCGTAAAGGTACCAGCAGTATTACCGAGAATTGCTGCTAAAGCTCCTGCTATAGGAGTTACACCAATACAACGACAAGAATCAGGATCTTTGCGACCACAATCTTTAGAAGAGATTAAACAAGAAAGGAGAATTAAATAATGGGAGTACCAACAGCTGGCGATTTTAATAAATGGGATGGAACCAAATTTACGAATACTGACTGGGACGATAACGTAGATAAAACAGTTGAGATTTTAGCAGACGGCACATACGATTTGAATGTAAATCAAATAACGGCTTCTACATATGTAGGTATACCGTCAGATCAATTTTCTACTATAACTGCAGGTGAGAATTTAAGTGCCGGTGATGTGCTTAGGATAAGCAGTGGACAAGCATTTAAGGCCGACAACACTACTGAAGCTGGGGTTACTGCAGTCGTTGGGGTTTGTAACACAACCGCATCCAGCGGCGAAACAGTAAAAATTGATTATGGTTTTTATGACGGGTTTAGCTCATTGACTGCAGGTACACTTTACTATTTAGGTACCAGCGGTGCAATTACAGCCACTAAACCAAGTACCTATATTGTTGAATTAGGCGTTGCTGTTTCAACTACTCGAATCAATTTTGATATTAAAAGTCCAAGATATACTATACTAGATCGAAGAACATATTGGTCAACAGGAACTGGATTCAATTCTAATAGTACATGGATTGATGTGACTCCAGAAAGAGTTGCGGTTACAAGTCAAACATTGTGGCCAGCATCAAAAATAACAAGTGGTGAATTTGTAGCTTATTTAATGATTGAAATAAATGGTGGTGGTAGCAGCGGTGATGGTTACGAACTCCAAATAATTGATGATACAGGAACTACAATATGGCAATCTAATGGAATATCAATAAGCAATCCAGGTACAACTACAATAAGAACAGATAATTATAGACTTGATACAGGAAACTCAACTGATTTAAATATTGGAAGTACACCTCTATATGATATAACGACTAGCAGTAGCGCAACTACAACTCGATGGACACTACAAGCTAAAAGAACTAGTGGTAGTACAAGTGCAGGAACTTATATAGTGCGTTCAGTACAATTTTTTCTTAAGGAGTATTAGTAATGATTAAAACTTATACAAAAAACGACATATTAGCCAATAAATATACAAATGTATCAGATATAAAAAACATTTTAGAGCCATATATTAAATATTATGTAGATGAAAATGATCAGCAAATTGATAATGAAAATTATGACGAGACTATTGCAAATAACTTTTTGTTAGAGCTTAAAAAACAAGCTCCACATGAAGAAAAAATTGATACAACACACGATAATTATGATTATTCATATGCAAGATCTAACGCAATTGATGGTTATTTGTCATTAGGTCAACAGCTAGATTTGCAATACTGGGATTTAGTTAATAGTACAACTGCATGGAAAGATCATATTGCAGACGTTAAAAATAGATATCCTAAGTCATAATGGAACTAATACCAATATTTAATGCCATTGTTGCTAATGAAATGTCAATGAATGTATTATATTATCCTATATTGATTGCGACTTCTATTTATTTTTCAAGTAAATTTTTCGTTCGAATTGATAAGTATAATCTTAAAATACTGGAGTTGAATAACAAATTGACTAATCTAGAAAATAAAACAACTGTAAGGGTGAATCGTGTTGAATCCCAAGTCGAAAAAATAGAGGCATTAGTTAAAGAAGTTGCGTCAACCGTTAATAACCAGCATCAATTAATTAACGTTGCTTTGGAAAATATTCGAGTTGAATATAAGGAAATTAATACAAGATTAAGCCATATTGAAGGACGTTCACAATAGATCATTACTATTTAACAAATCTACAAGGTCATTAGCTGTTCCGTAACCAATAACACAGCCATAATCTTGTGCATTTTTTATAAAGTTAGATTGCAATTGTGTTGGCTTTCTATTGTGTCTCTTTACTTCGAATCCAAAAAAACGACCATCATGTGTATAGCCGATAATATCTGACGAGCCTTTGTGACCGTATCTTACAACCCTTGGCCCACGATTAGACTCGTATTTTGTCATACCCGTATTGTTACGCCAGGCATTAACCTTACAAGTACTTAAAATGCTCATGCATCGTTGAAGTTGTTGGGCTTCCGATAAATGCTTATTTAGATCTTCGTTAATCTTCATTTTTTAATTTTCAGCTATTTTTTTTAGTGTATATTTAACACACTGTGTATCATACTCACCCATTTCATCAATTAAAAACTTTGTCATCGTTAACATCCTTTTTATAATTTCTCTTCTATTTTTACCGCTAATCTGCATCTCTAGCATCATCTTATCCATACGTATTTTGCTTTCTGTTTAACAATTTTATCCCAACTAATGTAACTATAGCCACTAATAATAAATATTTAATTCTTAGTAAATAATACATCTAACTGATCCTCCTTAGCTCCATTAGCTAGAAACTCTTTAATTTTTTGAGTCATATCCAAATGAACTTGTTTCTTCTTTTGTTTTTCTTGTTTTGGCATAGCTAATGTAAATTCATCTGGTGTTATATATGCATCTGACTTTACAGCTTTTAGTGTCTCTTTGACCTCAGGTAGTATAGGCATCCTAGGGATGGTCTTGTTGTAATCTGAATAAAAATTACGATCGTAGAGCTTCTTAAACAGCCGTGACAAATTGTCGTTTGATTCGTCTTTTAGCTCAGACCAGAACGTCTGTGCCATATGCTCATTAAATTTTAAGTTCCTATCAGCAAACATTTTTTTTAGTGAAATATTAAATCGTTTTTCTTTATTCATTTTTGTACCTTCCGATTAAAATGGCGTAAAATCATCAACATTTATTTTCCCATTGCCCTCGACTAAGGCTTTTTGCATGTCTTCTTTTAGCAGGCGCTGATTAAATTCTGTAGCTGTTTCGTATTTTGGCTTGCTAGTTTTATCGTCTTTTAATAGCCAGCTACGCAGTGCTTTATAGTGTGATTTGTATTTGCGTGGATGGTCTTCTAGGTAGCTATCTAGCTGCATTATCTGTGTTTGCACTGTCTGTGCGTTGTAGTCAGTAATTAGCTTGTCATATTCTTTTTGCTCAAGTTGGACATTGTCACAGTCTGTTATGCCAACAAGACTTAAATTTATAAAAGTTTTTTTTGTATTTATATTTTTTTTATATTCACTATTTATAGTATTAATACTACTTGTATTATTATACTGGTCATTTTTTACTATACCCCTATCGTAATTTTTTACTATACCCCTATCGTAATTTTTTACTATAGGTATAGTAATTTTTGACACTAGATAAAGCTTGCGTTCAATTATTACATTGCTGTCATCTTTAATTAGTACACTTTCTAAAAATTCGTGCTTAACAAGATTGCTAACGGCTTTAGTGATACTACTAACAGATTTATTAAAAACTTTTGCAAAGTATTTGTTTGAGGCATTACAGTAACCATTCTTATTAGTTAGCGATGCTATGTCGCTGTACAGTAGTTTCTCAAAGCAAGAAAGATCTTTGCTGTATCTAACATCTGCGGTAATTATGCTGTAGTAATTGGGATTTTCTTTAGTCATAGTGGATCACTTACAAACTCTGCAGCTGACTCATCAAGCATTGCTTCTTGCAGTTTTTTGTACCACACTCGCATTTGTGCGACACTTGGATCACGGCCTTTAACTGTTAGATTGTTAATGTCGTCACACCAGCTATCCATTTTCTCCCAATAGGTCGCTTTCTTTAAAAGATTTTTTTTCTGTTCTGCTGTATGGTTTTTTAATAAGTCGTGTATAGAATTTTTAGCTTTAATTACATCTTCGGCGTTATCTTTAGGCTTATCGGCTTTTTTGTATTCTGTTTTTTGTGGCTGATTCTTAACTGCATTCGCAACTTCTTCAGCACTAGCAATCTCTGTTCCTGCATAACCAGCAGCAGCCATAGCTCTACCCCATGCAGAAGTCTCACAGTTTTCGACGTAAGATGTTTTATTTATATGCGAGTTTTGCTTTTCTTCATAGGCAAGCCCATTAAAAATACGATCGCCAAGTTTAAGAGTGGCACGTATGCAACAAGCCGTATTAGATAGCTCTATAACTTCACTCGTAAGCTCGTAATCTTTATGTTCAGCAGCTATAAGATTTAATCTTTCTGCTACGGTCATGTAGTCTTTGCCGTGTATTTTAACCATTTTCTACCTCGATTTTTATTTTATAATCCTCATCGCAGTAATTTACATACATCTCAGGGTTTTCACGTTTAAATTTAGTTAGATTAAACTTTTCTTTTTTTTCTAATCTTAGTTTATGGCCGCTACTGTGCATTTCATTATCGTATGTTTTAGATAGGTAGGGCACTAAAGTTTGTTTCTTATTTTTTATTTGTTCTTTGTAATAACTAACAGCGTTTAATACTTCTTTATAGCGTTCTTGTAACCCTATAAGCTGACGGGCTTCTTTCTCCCACATTCTTACAGGCACCATTAGAACGGCACCTCGTCATTTATTTTTATATTTTGAGTTACTATTTGGGGACTATAGACATAAGCTCGTCCGTCTTTGTCATATATGATATCTTCATAGCCCGTGTTAACGTGTGTATATTCTTGTTTCATTTTTTGTTTACTCCTTCAATTGCTTCTAATAATGCAGTAATAGCAATGTCTATATCGCCTGGATCATCTACGTTTGGCACATTCCTAAAATGGCTTCTTAACATGTGCATTCGTATACCCCATCCCTACATTCAATGCACTCGTATTTGTTATTAAATTCATTGGTCATAAAATCTAAGTCCCTATCCCAATCCATGTGTAAGCTCCACAAAGATGTTATAAGTGTGTTTGATTTTTTTTATTTTTGGGGTTAACATTGTTATATACCTTTCGTTAATAAAAGCTTTGTGGTTGCGATTATTAACAATTTTTATTTTTAGAGTCGGGTGCTGTTACACTCGACTTTTGCTTTATAAAGTCCCAACAATCCTTTCTTTTTTTTGTTTATTATAACTTTCAGATATCTTCTACGCCATAATTTCTTAAGAGCGTTGCATATTGGCGAGTAGGTATTCTTTTCTTCGTACTCCAATTGTAAAAAGTCATATCCGATATATACGCATTTAATTTTCTCATGCTAATGTTGTTCATTGCAATTTTATGAATCGGGTCATTGATTTCTGATATTTTCATTTTTACTCCTTCAAGATACTTTATATATTATATAACCTTATATAACTTTACGCAACAAAAATATCAATAAAAAATAAAATTAATGCAAAAACATACCCGCCTATAATAATTATAATTAGAGGCCAGTAGCTAGTTGTCGTATTTAAGGTGCTGTTGTAGTTTTTCAAATATTTATTTGTCTCTTCGATTTTTTTTTGAATTTCTAATATTGTGTTGTCTAATTCGTCAATTGAAGTATATTTTTTTTTATTATTTTCAGGTTTCATTTTTTCTTTTTCTTTCTTAATTTTCTGTTTCTTTGCAACAAAATTTCAATTTTTAGCAATAAATTATTGCTGATTTTGTTATTATCAAAATACAATTGTTCTAAGGTCGTGTTGTGTTTAAGCGATTCTATTATTTTTTTAGCCCCAATGTTAGTAATTTGATTGCGATCTAAATCTATAACTTTTATAGTTTTATTATGTTCAAGTGCATAAGCAATAGAAGGTGCAGCTTTATCACAAATAATATTGTTATCTAAGTCAATATAGTCTACTTTATTATTTTTAATTAACGCCTTAAACATAAAAATAGCATCACAAGAATTAATGCCATAACTACTTAACCTTAGATCTTTCAATTCAGGATTGTTTTGTTTAACTTTGTTATAATCAATAATAAAAAGTTTACTATCTGTAAGCATTAGTTCACTATCAGTGTTTTTGTTTTGGGGGTCCATTTTTTTTCCTTTTTTATGTTATAATTTTATTTGAAACATGCTTAACAGTTATAGTTTCCTAAACGGCCCACAATTTGTGGGTCATTTTTTAAACTCATTCCACGATTATAAACATAATTATTAAGGCGTTAATCATTATTAAATTAAATAATATAAATAAATAGGCTTGGTTTTTATTTTCTGTAATTGAATTTTTCATTTTTTTAAACTCCTTTTTTTCTCACAAAAGTTATAATACCTTGTTTGATTTCGTGTATCTCATACACCTGTTCGCTTTTGTCTATTATCTCTGTATATATTGTGGTTGCTTGTTTCATTTTTTTCTCCTTTTTTTTAAGCATGAATATATAATACGATTAATAATCGTGTAAATCAAGTATATATATATTGAAATAATTTCATACATACGAATATTGCACGCATTATAATTATATGTAATAATATAGATGCAATGAAAAAATATGAACACAACATTGATCTGTATAAAAGACTAAGAAACAAAAATATGAGTTGGCGTGAAATCGCTAAACACTTAGATATTCCAGAGAGTACTTTGTTTGAGTTTATCAAAAGAAATTACGTCGAAGTAATTTTATACGATTATATAAAGAAGTAATTTATTGATTTAGATTTTTTTTTAGTTTAGATTATTAATAGAAGTGTTTGCGTACTTTTTTTAAATATTATGAAAAAAAATATGCAAATATTAGCACGAACTGAAAAATTAAATATAAAAGATTTACGTAATAATGTAGGCCAGCTAAAAGACAAGGGTGTACCTGCTAATCCTAGGCGTATAGATAAGCATGCATATAATAAATTAAAAACAAGTTTATTTGAAAAAGACTTAAACGAAATTAAAGAACTGTTAGTTATACCACATAATGATACCTATGTTGTTTTGTCGGGTAATATGCGATTGAAAGCTTATAAAGAATTAGGCTACATGCATATTAAATGTAAAGTTATTGATCCCGAAGTAGATGCACAAACGTTACAAAAAATTATTGTCATAGAAAATACTAACTATGGGTCTTGGGATGAGGATATATTGGCTAATGAATGGGAGCCCGAGTTATTGGATTCTTGGGGTTATGATTTACCTGATTTGGATATCAGTGAGCTAACTGAAGATAAAAGTCTTTATGAGAATACAGAACAACTTAAAAATAAGTTTGTTTTAAGGGTCAGTGGTAAAAATCAAGACGAGATTATGTCTTTGTTAAATGAACTACAAGATAGAGGCTTTGAGGTAGAAGTTCGTAATGAGTAAGAATCTCACAAAAACTAACGCAAATAAAAAAGCAATGATAGCAGCTCTAGAAGCTTGTTTAGGCTTAGTAACACATGCTTGTAAGAAAGTAGGTATTTCTAGATGGACACATTATCAATGGCTAAAAGAGGATGAGGAATATAGGCTTTCATGTGAACAAGTTGGAGAAATAGTTATTGATATGGCTGAGTCATCTTTATATAAGCAAATTACCCAAGGTAATGCAGCTGCCACTATTTTTTTTCTAAAAACTAGAGGTAAAAAGCGTGGTTATCAAGAAGACCAGCAACTAATGATACAACCTAAACATGAGATTGTGCTTACCTATGATGCTGAAGCAAAGGAGATAGAAAAATGATTTTAGATTTAAGTGACCGTATTGTTTTTGATTTATGGAATGTTCTATACGTACTGTTATTGTGTGCAGTTATTACAGGCACGATTATAATTAATACTCTACTTACATTACGAATGACGTTTTATTGGAAGTCTTTTAGAGACCCTATAAATGCATTAAAAAAAGAAGAAAACTTAAAAGATATATATGACCGTGCACAAGAGCAAGAAGAGATTGCTGGGAATCGTTTATGATTACATTCAATAAAGGTAAAAAATATAGGTTTGAAGATTCAATTATTGATTGGGTGTTTTTAGGCAAGTGTAGCAATGGACAAGCCTATGACACATACACGTTTTTTAGTCGAACTCTCCAAAAACGGAAACAATTTAAACGTGGGGAGCTAAAGGATTTAAACATATTTTTAAATGAAAATAAGGCTTAATCAAAATCAGAGTAAAATCTTTGCTAACGTTTTTAATAAAGAAATGTTTATGCGGGATGACTGCCCGAGAGAGATTGCTTTCTGGGGAGGATACGGCTCAGGTAAAAGTTTTATTTCTATTATTATTGCCTATTATTTATGTTCACAGCATAAGGACGTGCAATTGCTTATGACACGTTTCAGTTATAGACAGCTTAAAGATACTTGTATTGTGCAGTTTAAAGAAGCGTTTCCGCCTGAAGAATATGGTTACTACCATAGCAAGTCAGATAACGAATTTCACTTTAAAAACAATAGCCGCATAATTTTTAGATCGTTTGATGACCCTAGAAAGATTCTATCTAGTTCATTTGATGCGGTTATTATGTGTCAGGCTGAAGAACTTAAAGAAGAGCATTTCTTAGGTGCGTTAGGTCGGCTAAGAGGTACAGCATTACCAAAAAAGCTTATATTTACAGAAGGTAACCCACGTTTTGGTTGGTGTAAAAAGCGATATCATGATCAAGATCTCCCAGATGATTGTATGTATATTCGTGCATCTACTTATAGTAATAGAAAAAATCTTCCTACCGATTATATAAAAAATATGGAAGAGAATTACCCACCAAGTTATATAAAGCAGTTTTTAGAAGGTAATTGGGATAGCGTACAAAATGCTGTATATGACTGCTTGATGGACCATCACATAATACCTAAGCAACGTATACAAAAACATTGGTACAAGTGTATTGGTTTAGACCATGGTACACGCGTAGATACATCTATTGTTTTTTTAGCTAAGGATGAGACAGGCAATATATATATCTATGACGAGTGGCATAAATCTAAGCCATTAGTTAGTGAGATTGTAGAAGCTTGCAATAAATATGGGCCAATGCCAATCATTGCTGATTACTCGATGAAAGTGGCTGATCGTGATTATGGTTCATGGTGGAAAGATTTACAGGCTGAAGGTTTGAGATTGATTGAGGCTAAAAAAGAAAAGTCTGGAAACATATTATTAATTAATAAATTGTTATGGCAAAACAAATTAATGTTTTTTGATCATCTTCCTTACGTTATAGATCAGCATAAAAATTATAGATATGTAGACACGCTACATGCAAACAATGATGAGTTTAAAGTCGTTAAAAAAGACGACCACTCAGTGGACGCAGTCCAGTATGCAATAAGACATATCAAAGACATAAAAGTTAAGTCGCCAGCAGATGCATTTATAATGACTGATGACAGGTTGACATTACGTGATTACGTGGAAGGACGAGCATAAATGAATAAAAAGAAAAAACCAAAGAAATATTAAGGAGAAAAAAATGAATGACCCAAATACAGCAGTAGCAATTAACAATTTAAGAGCAGAAGTAGGCGACATGTTCAAGTCTGTTAATAAATCTATTGATGCACGAATTAATAATGTTGTAGAGCAAGTTTTAAATAAGTCACTTGATTTTCATACAGCAACTAAAAAAAAGGCGTTAGAAGATATAACAGTTAATGCTCCTCTTAGTGTTGATCAGCTAACACAGCTTTATAGACAATTATTTAACGATATAAATGACATAAAAAGTAATACTACTAATTATGCACTTTACGATCAGATGCAAGTAATCGGTAAACAGTTTGATGAAATGCGTTCTGAATTTTCATGGGTAAAAAACACGCTAAACCAAATGGTAGCTGATAAATATATTGAAGCTGGTATTGATCCAGAAGAATTAGAAAGTTTATATCAAAAATCAGATTTAAGCCCTGACTTTGTTGCAAAACAGTTTAATATAAGTAAAGAGATGTTTTACAAGGTTATTAATGGTAAGGAAGTAAACCCAAACGAAAAGCGCAAACACGAAATGAAGCAGTTTTTTCTTAAAAAAATATATGAGGTACAAAATGCCTCTATATAGTTACAAGTGTTATTCATGTAATAACATACAAGACTTTTATTTTGGACTTACGGACTCACATCATGTTAATTGTAGTAATTGTAAGTCAACTAACTGCAAACAGTATTTTGGAAATGCCAATATATCAGTTCATGGGTTTACTGAGTTTGTTGACCCTAGAGGCGGTTCAGAGCGATTAAGTATGGCGCAGATTAGAGATGTAGAAAGAAAAGAAGGACTTACTTACCTTTCGCATGAAGAACATGACAAGGAAATAGCTAAGAATAAAAAACATCGAGAAGCTATGGCCGCACAAAAAAACCGTGACATTGCTGAGAAGGCTACTAAAGAACTTATGAATAAATGGAATCACTAAGGAGGAGTCATGCCACTAGACTATGGAAAATCTAAAAAAGCTTTTGAAAAAAATATTAAAACAGAACTACAGGCAGGAAAACCAATAAAGCAGGCATTAGCTATTGCTTACTCTATAAAGAAAGGAAAGAAAAAATGAATTTAAATAATATTGCAGGGATTGTTATTGATCGTGTGTTTAATCAAGGCAAAAAAAAATCAATTGAAGCAACTGGTATATTGGTATTAATACTAAGTCATTGGTTACCAGAAGAAATAGCGAAAAACATTATAACTGGTCTTGGTGGTTTGTGGGCTGCTTACAAGCTATATGATAAAGACTAAAATAGACGACTTAGAATACTATGATTTAAGAAATATTAAAATTTGCTATGTAAGCCCATTAAATGGCAGCTATGACTTTTACGCAAAGTCGGAAGATATATTAGACGAAGCAATAATAGAATTCGAAAATGGTAATCTAATTAGTTTAGATATGATATTCTTAAATGTGAACTAATGGAAAACATAACAAAAAATTTTATACTGCCCGAATTTATTGCTAAAGAGACATGGGATAAATATGGCCATAGAGCACTATGGCAAATAGATAGCCGTATAATAGAAACATGTCAAAAGCTAAGAGATAACTTAGGTATTCCGCTTACAATAAACAACTGGTACTACGGTGGGGATAGGCATGAGTCAGGATTACGTGTTGAGGGTATGAAAAACTATAGCCCTACAAGTCAACATGCTTCAGGTCGAGCTGTTGATATTATTAGTAAAGATATGTCGGCTGAGGAGATGAGGCAGCATATATTTGACAACAAGTATGAGTATCCCTACATAAAAGCAATTGAGCGTAATGTTTCGTGGTTACACATAGATTGCAGACATACAAATAGCAATAACTTTATGCTTTTTGACCCAAAATAAATTTGTAAATAATATTTTATTAGAATATATTTAAAGAGGAATTAGCGGCCCAGTGATAGTGATTGCGATTTAATTTGACTGGGCCTTAAGAATTGTTGTTAACACTTAAATAACATTTACATGCCAAGTTTTAACGTCAATTTACTGCATATTATTATAGATGCAAATTGCTTCTATTACAAAATATATATAATGTTTTTTATTTTTTACAATACTATTATTATTACAAATATTAAGCAGTTATTAATTAATAGCTGTAATAATAACCGCTACTTTTATCGTTTTTATATTTATTTGTACCCTTTTTACCTGTATAAGGATTTGTATTTCCTTTGTAAGAGTAATTATCTCTAACAGTTCCGTTAGAATCAGACCTATAATAGCCATTAACATAAGTGCCGTCAGCTCTGTAATAGCCATTAACGTATGTAGAAGCATAAGTTAAAGATGTTACTGTTAACAAAAGAATAAGTAAAATTTTCATAGTGTGAATCCTTTTTTTTATATTTTATAAAATAAAGTATACACCGTATTAACTATATTTTATACAACTTTAAGTATACTTATCGTTTTGCTAAACTCGGCAATACGTTTAAAACTGGATTATTTTACAAAAATTTAGTAATTTGACATGAATTTATACTAATGCTTATAATCTTTTTTATTTTTTACAATACCATAACTATTTAGTTTTAATTTGTTTGCCGCCACAGAACCCAATTAAAAAAACAATTCAGAACATGTATATGTTATAAAGAAAAAAATTGTGGCGGCTATTCTTTAATTATAGCTACTTTCTTGCAATTTTCATTTTACCAAATTGTAACAACAGTTATAATGAAAATTCCTTCGTAAATTAGGGTTAGTAAATACATTTAATGCTAACCCGTTTTTATAATTGTAGTTTAACTAATTTACTTTTATAATTATGTTTAAAGCATATTTGAGGGCAATGTTTTTTCCTGTTTCATTTATATCATTGCCCTTTACTTTGTTAGTTTTATAATTTATTATTTTAATAATGATAAAACCCATTAGCCATCACATCATCTGATATCACACGTTGTGAATAGTAGGATAGATGTCTTAAGTAGATCATTTTTCCTACTGGCTTATCAAGTCAGTAAACTAATCAAAGCCAGTAGGAGTTTCAAAAAAATAATTAAACAATTAATCAATATAATTGTTAATGGCAAAAAAACATTTTCGTGACTCCAAGAATATGATAAGTGCTTGAGAGGTACTTACCAAACTTATATTAATAAGTGATTCACAGGTACTTATTAATAAAAGGAGTCACGATATTCATTACTGCAATTAAATATTAATTTTTTGTTTACATGTATCAATGTTTTTTGCGTTCTCATAAATTATAACTTTTAATAAATAACAGAGAAAATACATATATATTTTTTTTATACGTAAATATCATTCTCATAAGCCATTATCATAAGTACATTCTCATAAGCCATAAAAAAGTGCCATTTATGATAATAGAAGTTACAAAATACAAAAAAAGGCTTATCATAAAGGTAAGGAGTGATTGCATATGATAAAAATAATTTCCAACCTTGTTCCGGGTAAGGATACTGATTACATGGAACATAAAGAATTTGAAAATGAAATAAACAGGTACATTTACGAAAACCCTGGTTATGAATTAAGCGATATAAAAATAATAGGGGAGGAGTTAGTAGGTATTTTAGTTAAAGAAAAAAAACAATACCATGTTGGAAACATAAAGCAGCCGCAAGCTAGATATAATCATGTGAGTGAACTTATAAATAAAATGGAGTCTTTTATTTTAGATTTAAAGGAGAGTTTATGATTTTAGGTTATGCCAGAGTGTCTACTACTGGACAAAGTTTAGACGGACAAAAAGAAGATTTATTAAAAAATGGGGCACAATATATTTACCAGGAAAAAAAATCAGGTAAAAATTTATCACGAGAAGCATTGCAGGACTGTTTAGAAAACTTGCGAGAACACGATACATTGATGGTAACAAAGCTAGATCGGCTAGGGCGAAATACAAAAGATGCGCTGAATATATTAGATTACTTAAAACAAAATAAAGTTAATCTAAAAATTTTAGATACAGGCATTGATACAAATACGCCAATGGGAAAATTTTTTTATCAATTGCAGGCTATGTTTTCAGAGCTTGAACGTAATTATATTTTAGAAAGAACCGCAAAAGGACGAGAAAAGGCAAAGCGTGAAGGCAAATTAACAGGTCGACCACTGAAAATAAGTAACGAAAGAGTAAAGCTTGTTATGCAAGACATTGAAAGTGGTATTGATATACGTGAGGCATGCTCTTTTAGAGGTGTTTCAGTACCTACATTTTATAGACGTATGAAAAAGTTATAATTATTTTTTCTTATATTTTTCTACGATATTTTGACCAATTTGTTTTAGTCGTCTAACGTCAGACATGTTTTTAGGCATTGGGGCATCCCAACGTTTAAACTGCATTGCACTAGGCGTTGGGCGACCTTGCTTATCTTTTAAAGGGGGCATACTTGAAAGGATTTGGGTGGCCTTTCTGAGTAGGAACTTACCTCTGGTAAATTTTCGTTGTGGACTAGCTTTAGAAACATCCCTAACAGGCCGAGCAACATTACCGCCAGAACGATTATATTCAGCCATTTTTT
>Ga0213859_10000167_pt1 | contig 30890 bp, 13 predicted proteins | sample PICome_2_FD_160133 | JGI IMG/M metagenome (GOLD analysis project Ga0213859, IMG submission 160133) | Coastal seawater microbial communities near Pivers Island, North Carolina, United States - PICO304 | ecosystem: Environmental > Aquatic > Marine > Coastal | place: USA: North Carolina...
TCTCTGTATTAACGAAGTTGGTTCCTGAATTGTAAGACAGAGTGAAGTTAGTTGTGGTTCCATTGAATCCACTAGAGATATCATCCAGAATTCTAAACTCTGTAATGCTATCACTTAATACTTCTACAATACTTTCTGTTCCACTCTGGTCTTTCTTGAGATAAATTTTCCCATCAAAAGTATTAATTGCTACCTCGCCTAAATCGAGTTGAGCAGTTGTGGGTACTGCCCCTTGAGTAGCTGAACGCCTCAAGCGTACTACTGGTGCTGCCATTGATGTGTCCTATGTAGGTTAGTATGTACCAGCATCCTTGACAGTATCTACTGCCTTTTTACGGGATGTTGATTTTTCCAATTCAGAAACTTTATCTGAAAGTTCCGTTAATTTTTTAGTCAAAATAAGATTTTTTGCTTCAAGCATAATATTATCATTAACTAAAGAAGAGACCTTGCTTTGATAAACTGAAAGCAAGGTCTGTCCGTCAAGTTGAATTTCTTCCATTCACATAATCATAACTAAATCTATTTATCAATATGTTCCGCCGTCGATAATTACGTTGATTACGTTCTTACTTGAATCAACAACCTCATTAGTATCAGTGCTTGGGTCTCCAATATATAAAGCACCAACGGCAAAGTTAGCAAATGAGCTAACCGCAATCGATGGGTCTGCATTACCAGATCCTGCAGTTTCAGTGATCTCAGCAGCAGCAACTAAAGCAATATTATCTAACCAAACAAGAGCAGATTTCTTTGCGGATGAATCGGTATGATAATTAAATGCAATAGCACTATCCCAAGTTGTATTTGCTGTTGGAGCAGCACCATTAACTAAACCTAATTCAATAACTCTATCTTCAACTAGAAGTTGATTTGTATTTACAGTTGTAGTAGTTCCAGAAACGGTGAGATCACCATCAACAACCAGATTATTCTTAACGGTTGTAGTACCTGATGCAGCACCAATATCAATAGTAGTAGCAGCACCACCAAAATTAATTGTTGTTGCGGTAGTATCTAATAGACTAAATGTTGTATCGTCTGTTGATAGAGTTGCTCCATTGACGGCAAGTGTTCCTGTGACAGTTACGTTATCAGGAAGACCAACTGTAAATGTTTGATCTACTAAAGCAACATCAACTTCAGATGCGGTGCCTTGAATTGTAAGTGTTTGGGATGTGGTTACTGTACTAGTAGTAGTACCATCACTCAAACCAGTTTCTACATCAACATTACCAATAGAGGTATCAACATAATCAATAACTGCCGCAGTTGTTGGTAGTGAAGTATCATTATCACTTGAAGCTAAACCTTCCGTTTCAGTTACGATTGCAGTACCTGCAAAATCAGCAACTTCTACGTTTGAGAGTGAGTTACCACTTGCGTTCGCATCAAATGTCTTGTTAGTGAAGGTATCTGTGGTTGCTTTACCAACCAGAGTATCAGTTGCTGCTGGGAGAGTTAGTGTTCCTGAAGCAGTTGCTGATGCTGCTAGTACAGTGGTTCCAGATGAAGAACCATTGTATGTAATACCACCAGCAGTGCTGATTGCACCGTCTAGAGTTTTATTACTTAAAGTTTGTGTATGTGCTTCAAATACAAAAGTATCATTAGCAGTTAGAACTGGTAGGGTTACTGTTCTATCAGCACCAAGGTCTCCCGAAGCAAAGATGTACTGGTGATCCGCAGCACTATCGTTAATCTGTGGAGTAGTTAATACTGGGGATGTTAGTGTTTTATTAGTAAGAGTTTGTACGCCATCATTAGTGGTAACAGTGTTATCAATATCAATCGTCAGTTCATTATTTGCAGCTGAATATGATGTAGCAATACCAGTACCACCAACAAAATCAACTGTGAGACCAGTTGTGATACTCTCTGTATCTCCAGTATCAGCTTGAATAGTCCATCCAGTGTATCCAGAAGTTTGTGCTACCCAGGAAGTATTTCCTGAACCATCTGTCTGTAAAACAAATCCACTAGTACCACCGCTATTTGGCAGAGTGAAGTTATAGGAAGCAGCAAGAGCAGGAACTTGAATAGTTACAGCATCTGTTCCTGAACCAGTTTCTTCTAGTAGAATAATACCAGCAGACGTACCAGCAGTAGTCTCTCTTAAAATTGCGGTTGCTGCCGAAGTTGCTGATGCACTAGCAACAGCAGTACCTGCTCCGCTACCAGTCCCACCAGCATCTCCAAGATATAAAATCTTTGCTGTGGTATCATATGCTGGTTCTGCAGCATAAAAAATACTTCCGGGAGTTGTAGTTCCCTTTTTAAATTGTAGAATTGGTGCTGCCATCTATTTGACCCTATAGACAATACTTCTAGTACTATTTAGTAAGTTCCATAATCTATAACATCATCATCCACGCCATCAGCACGATCTACCACTTCAAATGCTGGTACATATTCGTGCTTTTGTGTAGTAGCATTCCAAATTAGAACATAATTATCTGCTCTATTTGTTGCATCTACATCATCTAGATTTGCTAGATTTGCTTCTAGAGTGGTTGGTGCCTCATCTACATCAACAATCTTTCTTCTCTCAGTTCTAGGAAAGGTCACATTATACTTACTAGTACTACTGAGTGTGACTTGATACTTACTCATAGAACTCCTGGATTAACAGTTAGAACTCCTTCAAATACTTTATCTTTTGACCCACCACCTGATGTGATGAACACATTATAGACATAACGACCAGCCTTCAAACTTGCTGTTGATGGTTGGTTTGTTCCTACAACTGTGATGTTTCTAGATAAAGACAAAGCAATCAGTCCCTGAGTTGGATTTGCACCAGACCCAGAGACATCAAAACTATACTTTGGTTTGCTTGAGGTAAAACTTCTAGCGAAGTATGCCTCAATGGTATGGGAAGACAAATCAATGTAATCCCCGTTCTCATCACGGAGATTAAACTCTACACTAAAATCTGCTCCCTGTTCTACGGTCAGATTAATTGGTACTGCAGTTGCCATAGAAAATATACCCTTCCCAAACTATTTAGGAAGGGTGGATATTACTCTGCTGGAGGTTCAGGAAGTTCTCCTTTATCCAATAGGTCTAGAGTTTCCAACCCCCCAATAAGTTTTGTCCTAAATTCTCTAGCACGTTCTAGATCACTTTCTATTCCTTCTAGAGTATCGTTAATTTTTTTCAGTTGCGCTTCAAAATTCTCACGCAGTTTAGATGTTTCCATAGTTTGATCAAGCAATTTTAAATAACCATTCAGCAAATGTTTTGCCTAGAATTCTACCGAACTCACTGGTATATTTAGGGAAGACTGAAACACTATCTGGTCTGGCAAACCCTACATATCCATTTACAACACCAACATTAGGTTTATCTAATGTAATTTGTGTTCCAGCAACAGATACTATTACTGCACCTGGAGCAATACCTTCACCATATACACCAATACCAGATGGATCGCCAATAGGACTACCCTCATCATCGTATATTGCATCAGTTAAATTTGAACTAATATCAGTAGAAGTTGTAATAGTAGTTGAGTTAAATGATCCAGTCGCTAAAGAACTAAATCCTAACTGGAAGAATATTGCACCTCCAGTTTCTTTAGCAAGACTAACATGATCCCATCCAAAAGTATCTCCAGTTAATTGAATTTCTCCGGAAAAAGCTGTATCCTCATTTAAAATTTCTGTTGGGTTGCCAGGATCAAACTGTGCAAAAACTGGAGATACTGATCCACCAGATCCTGCATTTGTATCTGGGAATATCTTGATAGTCTGATCTGTAAAATCAATAAGTAAATCATTATCAACTGATATTACAAATCCACCAAATGTCGAAACAGTTACATCAGTAATTAAAGTTCCTGCAGGGAATATATTTCCAGATCCCCCAATCGTTTCAATTTCTGCACCAACTTTAGGAGATTCTCCAACAGGAGTTACACCAGTTACACGAATTGATCTTCCGCCAGCTAAGTTATCACTGAAAGTATAATTTGTGGAACTTAATGTATTTGTTAGTGGAATATCTAAAGTTGCATAATAGTAAAATGGTGTTTCTGATGGGTCATCGACACCACTATTATACAAACTTTCTACTCTGATCGTATTGGACGCAATACCAGTACCATTTACATATTGTCCTGGTGCCAAGTCATTTAAATTAGTTACATCAAGAGCAATAGCATAACTACCAGCAACTCCGGTTGTAAATGTGAAATCTGCACCACCTCCACCTTGTCCAGATGATAATACATAGATATTTCCGCCAGCATCAACTAGTCCTATTTCCCCAGTAGATGCAATAAAATTATCAACATATGCTGGTCCATTAGCACCAGTATCAATACCAGTACCAGTGACGTTCATGCCCCTAACAATACCTTCATTTGCTCTAGTTCTTCCACCACCTCCACGGATTGTTAATACACTACCATTTGCAGTAGAATTGCATCGTTTGACTACTGTTGCTGGAGCTGCTCCCCCAGTAGAAATATTAATAGATTGCTCATCATTGATTAAATCTGGACCAGCTGATAGTGGTGGTATCTGGAAAGTAAATATGGTTTGGGATATAGGTTCCTCTACTAGTGTCTTCACACCATTGTAATCTTCTGAAGTTACGCCGCTAATACTAATCGTATCTCCATTTGACAAATTATGAGGACTCGCTCCACTAACTTCTATAATTGCATTTTCTGTAGTCTTATCATAAGTTGCACTTACAATATCTAGAGACCAGGATATTGGAGTTCCACTTCTATTTGGTGATAACTGAAGTGTCAAATAATTTGGATTATTATTTACATCTTTATCAACTGTTACTAGATAATAAGTTGTTGATGAATTTACTCCGGGGAATCCTTTCAGATTTACCAACTTAACAAGGTCCTGTGACACTCCACCATCGGGACCAAAATATGTATCTGTAATTGGATTGGATCCAACATCAATTTGTTTATCCACCGTACCAGTTGCGCCCAACGCATCTAGTGGAGCATTGTTGTTGGGAAGTGTTCTACCATCTCTGTAAATTGCATATCTAAATTTTGTCGTACTGATTACATTAGTAACTATATCCGGAGCAGCGTTACCAGATGTTGGGGTTTCATAATCACCAGCAGATCCAGCCCCAGTACCTGGAACTCCACCAGTAATGTTCAGTACAAATCTATTTCCAGCAAACATTCCATGAGGTGTTGATGTAGTAACCTCATATTCTACTGTTTCTGGAATAACAACTATACTATTAATGCCATCTAAATTAGTTTGCTTGTCTGTAATTACAATTTCATTTGATGATGTGATATAAAAATAATGCTTATCACCATCCTGAACTTGGAGGTTGTCATTTGATATTTGTCTAAAATTAATATCTCTCACCAGGAAATCTTTTGTTTTGTCTGGAGGAATTCCATCCTGCTCTGTATCTGTTGTATTAACAAATACAATTCTGTAAAAATCTTTTGTATATACTCCACCCAAAACTTTAATATAGGGGTTAGTTACCTCTCCAGTTCCCGCAATAACAGTTCCTATATTTCCGGATAAAGTTTTTGCGAATGCAAATTGAGTAGTTGGATCTGTTAAAACCGCATTGGTTGTTAAATCAACAGTTGCTTTTCCTGTGTTATAATCAAAAGGTCTGGTCCCTACAATTCCACTAACTCTAATCTCATCGCCATTTGATAGTCCATGTGGTTCTGATGTGGTTACAACAATTCGATTTACATCACCCACAGCATTAGAAACAAATCTGAGATATGGATATACTGGATCATTACTTGGTGTATTTAAATTTAGATATAATTTATTTGAATAAACTGCAAACGTATCATTAATAACATCTGGAGATACGTTAATTACCTGACCACCGGTAGAATAAATTCCCGGATCTGCAAGTTGATCGTATTTTAATGTTGTATTGCCAACTACCTGTGCAACTTTCCTTCCATTAAAACTTCCTTCTGGATTTCCAGTAGCAGTAATATCTTTAACGACAATATCGACGGTAGTTCTTCCTAATGGAGGAACAAATCCGTGAGGAGTTGTTGTCACTAAAGTTACATTTGAGTTATTAATAATTTCTCTAACTTCAATAATTAAATCATTTGTTGTTCCCAATACTTCATAAGTCGCCTGCGTAGTAGCAGCAATTCCGGATATGATACCCGTATCTCCAATTTCATATCCATTTCCTGGGTTATTAACTTTTAAAGTTAATATATCTAATTCCCCACTAGTTGTTGTAGAAAAATCAAAAGTTAAATTTCCATCACCGGTTCCTGTCGAAACTGTTGTGCTTACACCCACATAATCTTGATCAGTCGGATATCCTGATCCATTTTCAGTTCCTCCTGCTCCGGTTAATGCGAAGCGCACAAATCTCGAACCACCAAGATCATATCCGGGAATTGTTATGATTTCTGATACTTGGAAATCTCCACCCGGATCAAATAATTCAACATTATAAAGACCAGTTACTGTTTGGGTAACTATAAATGCAGCTCCTGTACCTTCAAAACTACCAGCAATATTAGATACTGTAAATGACTGAGTTCCTATCACAGAAACTCCAGTAAATACAAATCCTAGCTCAGCAATTTCAGTTTCTCTATTCCAAACGGCACTCAAAACATTTACTGGTGGATTAGTAATTTCTGATGGAGTTAAAATATCTCCCTTACTGTATCCATATCCAGTAAAAGTAACACTGACATCTGTTGCTCCTTTTCCTGGTTGCTCAGTTTCCAATGCAGTAAATTGTGCATCCGTAATTGAAATATCCTTGAAGTTATTAGTTTGTTTTACAAATACATTAATTTGTTTGTCATTTCTTGGGAAACAAAATGCTACAGTTGCGTTATTGATATTACTTACAATTTCCTTACTTAAAGTAACATCATAATTAGGATTATTATCAACAATAGTATTAGAAGTTACTTGAGTTTTTGATGCAAGTGTATCGGGATTTGACCAAGTATCATTTTCATTTGCCTCAAAAAAATTATCATTTGCTGATAAATTATCTGGGTCTATAATTTCAATAGTCCAATTATCAGTTCCCCAATCATCAATATTTTTTAATAGAACATTTGCTGCTACTCCCAAAGATCCTCCTGTTGGAGGTTGTATAGTGACTATATCACCTGGAGTGTATCCGGTTCCCCTATAAGATGGAGTTGCTGGAATCGTATATGGTGTTTTACTTAAAGACGCACTCACTACAACCCCGCTATCAACTTCTATATCAAGTTTTAGTCCTGATCCTGTACCGCCACTTACATCTACAGCATCAGCAAAGAATGTTGTTTCAGCAGAAGCATTTTGATATCCAGTTCCTCCGGATTGAAGTTCAGTAAAATCTCTACCAAGATCTCTCCCTTCATCCTCAAAAAATTTAACATTTGTGATAGTAGCACCAAATCCAGCGGATGTTGTTACATCTGCTGTGTATTCTATAGGATAGAATATGATTGGAATTTCTTCTCCTGGAGTTACCTCAGCCTCTGTAGTTGTTCCTGGATCCAGTAGATCATTTGGAGTTCCTTTTGAAATATCTCTTATAGTTATAAATGCTTCCCCTGGAGCAATATTTGTTGTCTTAACTCTAAATTTTATATCTCTTAAACCATCTACTGGATATGCAAAATATGGTATGCCAAAAGCATCAGTAATTGGAAGATCCACAAAGAAATCTCCAACTGGATACGAGGAGAAGTACTGTAATGTTCCTGTAGTTTCTGATATTCTTAAAGTAACTAAAATTTCTTTTCTATCAAGTCCTGTACCAACCCCAGGTGGTTCAGATAATTCAAACTCCGTTGGAGTTGCAGAAATAGTTCTAGTATCATTTACACTAGTTGGATTAACATAATTAAACGTAGATTTTCTATAGAAACCTGTCGGAACATTTAATAATGAAGTCACATTGAGAACATATCCCAACTCATCAAAGTTTGTAATTGGAATTATTGTTCCAACATTATTTGGATATAAAAAATAGAAATTTTTGCTATCAACAACTACAATGTCTCGTAATCCTTCTAGTTCTGCTGCACCAACCGCAACAATATTTTTTAATCTAATTCTTAACTCATCTAAAGGGTTGCCAAGTTGATGATCATAGTAAGTAGTTATTCTCACAGATCCTACGGGATCTCCAACTGCGTTATATTGAACTTGTGAAATTGGAACTCCAATTCTGGCAGTCACCACTTCGCCTTTTAATGGTGTGAATCCTCTGGGATCTCCTTTGATTCCATCTGTACTGTCTTTTCTAAAAGTCTGAATTTCATTCTGACAAATTTCATTATTCTCTCTTGCGAAGGATCCACCAATTACTCCAATCCAGTATCCACCCGCATTATTGACTGTCTCTATAGTATCCAAAACTGAATTACTTGGAGTTGAAGATCCTCTACTTCCTCTACTGGAAGATCCAGTTACACCTTGAGAATCCGTTGCTGAAATATAAAGTAAAGCTGCTCTACCTGTGCTGGTATAATCACCACCAATTCCAACACCCCTCTGAATTCCTAAAGTTTTGATTAAATTATTAAATGTGTCTTCTTGTGAAAATACATCATCAGAACCAATAAGTTGTAGAGTAGTTCCTGTATCAACACTTCCGCCAATGTATAGAGTTTGAACTCCATCCGGTTCTAAGTTTTGATCCCACCCATCTAATGTTCCGGTTGGATTGTATGATGCCCAAAAATACTTTAATCTGGCATCACCATAGACGTAATAATTTGTAGGTAGTTTTACAACTTGTGATTCTATGACCGCACCAGCATTTAAAAAACATTGGGGAGATCCAGCAGCAGCTGTAGTACCGATAGGCAATACAATATCATTCTGTGGATTCCTTAATTCGGTAATTACAGTTACTCCAGATTGATCACTCGTAAAAGTATTAGATGCAATAATCTGATTTGCTACTCTATTATACACAGATATTATGGTCCCTGTAGGAATCCCTGGTCCAGTTATCGTTTGTCCAACAGCAAATGTTCCGGAAGTTGTTGTCAAATTTAAATCAATAACATTAGACCCATTATTATATGAAGCTCCTTGGATCGATCCTCTTAAAGTTTCTGTTAATAATAACTCATTTGTTATCTTATAAAATTTTCCTGGTATTTGGAATGTATCTCCAGCAAGAGGATCTGTTGTTGTTATATATGTTATGGAAGTACTAGTAACGTTAGTTAAAACATAAGTTCCATTAAGTGATGTTGATGTTCCATTTGTGGTAAGTTGGTTATCAAGAATTACAACACTGTCGCCAATTTGTATATTATTTCCTGTGCTTGTTGCCTGAGTAAAAGCTTGCAGATTTTCTCTGCTATCTGTGTTTAGTACAACAGTCCATGTACTATCTCCATTGTCCGTAATACTTTGAACGCTATCAATAAGAATGTTTTTTTCCCTTACAATTCCATATATTCTATATTGTTTTCCTTGAGATTGCCCATCTAGTGTTCCAAATGGCAGTGCATTTGATTCAAACTCTAGTATATCATCTTTGTTAAATGTTCCATTTGTGGGATCAATTGGATTTTGAAATTTTGATACAATCAAATTTCTCTGTACAATTCTTTGACCCTCACTCATCGTAGTGAAAGCAAATTTATTAGACTGGTTTGGGTTGAATTCATCAGTATCAACCCTACCAATCTGATTTTCTATCAGTGCGTCATTAAAACTAGTGACAACAGTATTGTCTGCCAACCAACCTTGAAATGGTTCAGTACCGACAGCATCATCTGTAGCAAAAATTGCATTGATTTTTAATGCACCTCTAAGAGTAGTGTTTGGATTTCTACTCCGTATAAAATTAAATGGAACTGCCATTGTTTATTCCGAATCTAATGTGCTAACCGAATATATAATTTTTCCGTCAGTTATGTAATAACTAACTACAAATTCTGTACCTCTAATATAATTAACTGCATTGCCAAATTCTTGATCGATGCTAGTCCAAGTGTTATCAATTGGTTTCCAGATATTTGTTGGGGCAACAAATGCCGCATTCACTGCTGTTGGGAAAGTAACAAAAATTTGTCCTGCCCTGCCATTATATGTTGCTAGGTTTGTATTATTTACCTCATCTATAGGAGATCCTAAAGGAATACCCAATGTGTCATTAGTAGCATCATACCATCTTTCGTCAATCGGATTAATACCAGTTACTCTGAAATTAACAGATTTAGTCAATGTATCATTAATATCCACATCACCAACATTAGTTGAGTTATTATATGTAGTTTCTGGTTTATAATTAACTACCCAATCAACAGGGGTAGAAGGAATGAGCGAATTGACATTTGCCCAATCCGAAAGGTCTGTTGGTGAAATAAATGAATCTGCGAGAGCTTTATATTCAACACTTGCTGAATCATTGTTGAACCAATTAATAGGTGCCCTACGAGTAAATCCAAATTTGTCTTGTCTAGCAACTGGGAAATTTTCTTCATTTTCAAACACATTGTTCGAAATGCTAATCTTATTGTTGATCTTCAGAGTTCCTGCAGTTAAGATAGAAGATTCAATGTTGGATGACTTGAAGGAGTTTCTTTGTGCTTCTTGAATTGCCTGAAGTTCGTTTGTAAGAACTGCAGAGAAGGAAGATGGATTAAATGAAGCAGTAGAACTATTGGATGCAAGAGAGTCTAGATTAGTATAATCAATGAGTCTATTTTCAGCAGATGTTTTAACCCTTGGGAAGTTAAGTGTATTACTTTGATTTCCTTTTGCGTCAATAATTTGGTTTCCAATATAGAAATCACCAACCGAGTTTGTACCAGAAGAAGCAACAAATCCACCACCTCTTTCTGAAGTTTGTGAATTAATTGTTTCTTGTTGAGTTAGAGTAATGTCTTGGAATTGTGGTAAAGCAGTTGAGTAGTTACCTGGACCAAATCCCACATATTCCCAAGTATGAGAAGAAGCGCGGATGATAGATGGTCTATAGAACGAGACAGGAATTGCTTTGTTAAAAGTAATGCATCTGTCTGTAAAAATGGGAACATTTTGTGCGGTAAATTCTAGGACGGCGGACTTGGAAACTCCATATTCATTTCTTGTATCTCCAGTTCCATATGGTGCTTGCATCTCAGTGTCTGTGACTGTTGTTACGCCAGCACCAAACACAGATTGCAAATCAATTTCTGCAAAGGTTCTGCCAGCGTATCCATTGGCATTGAGAATTTCATTTAGAACTTTCTTTGTGGATTCAGCAGTAATTGAATACTGACTGATTCTTTCATACCCATCAGCGAGTAGTGTGTTATCTCTAATGACGGTGTTGCCAACATCTTTTCTATATACGGTAACTGATGGTTTTGGATTCCACTTTGGATTGTCCAAATCAGTTTCTGGGTATAGATAATTAATATTTTGATTGTATCCAATACCCTCAAGTAATACTTCTTTTGTATTATAAGAAGCCTTAGTTGGTTCTGCATAAACTACAGCACTCTTGTACCAAAGTATATTATCAGAAATGGGGGAGGTAAAATTGACATCTAACTGATACTCGATTGTATCATTTGGTGCGCCAGTGGTAATATCACCAGCAGTGATTACAATTTCTTCTCCATTAAATGCGGGATTTTGTCCGCCAAATATTCTGATTGTTTCATTTGGTTGAATGGCTCCAGTTGGGACTTCAAAAGTTGCTGTCTGTGGAATGACTCCAGAACTTACTACTGCTTGATTTGCATTCAAAATATCACTGAATATTGTATAAAGAACGTCAATAGCAGAACGAACGCTGTCACACTTACTATCCGTAGATTGATCGTAGTCAATAATAACTGAATTATCAAACACTGGTTTTGTTGTGTATGCGGTGGCATCATTCCAGTCTGGACCCATACCAGTATTCATGACAAATTTTATGACCAATTCTGTATTAGAAGCTCTATTAGATGCTATCCTGGTATCTCTATCTTGAGTATCATATACAGTAATTGTAAATGCAGATCTATCAATCTCACCAACATATCCAAGAACTTGACCAACCCCACCAACACCATTACTTAGTGACGCCTCGGCAGTTGCGTAGGATGCAGCATCTGATGGCAAATTAGATCCAGTTGCCTCATATATTGCCATACCTTCAACAATACCATCCATTTCGGAAGCATTTGCAAATGCGTATGTAGATGATGAGGGAGAACTGGATGCCTGTACATAGAACTGCCAGTTTCTCATAGCAGCAATTGCTAGATGCTTTGCATATCCAAATGTTGCTAATGTTTGTGGTAGTTCTGTTTCAATAAATTGTTGGGTTCCCGCAGAGAAATAATATTGTGCTGTATTGATTATATTGTTATTTCCACCCAAACGCAAATCTTTGATAAGTGCATTTAGAAGGTAACCAACATCACGCTTACATCTATCATTATCTGGATTTACAAATCCAGCAAACTGCTGCCCCGTTTGAGACTCAGCAATTAAATAACCAGCCGCTTCTTCTTGAATGAACAGTCTATTCTTTTCAATTAGATCTGAACCATCTTGCTTGAGATGATTAATTTCATCCGGAATACCATCACCATCTAGTTCCTCTAGACCGATGAGACGCTGTTTTCCATATACAATTTTCTTAGTATTATTTTCGATAACACCATTTACAAGTTCCTCATAGACATTGGCATCTAGTAACGTCAGTAGATAGTAACCATCTCTAACATTATATTCATACTCAACAACTGGTTCTACTTTCTGTACATAGAATGCCTTTGGATAAGTAGTAACAGATTCCCTTACAATAACAACAGTACCGCCAGGCAGTGTTAATCTATCTCCATCACTATATCCACTACCTCCAGTTTTAACGATTACTTCTGTAGCAGTAACGTCAAATGTGGCACCTGATGGCACTAAATTGTCTGCGCCTATGGAGTCTATATTATCAATTTGATCGTAATTCACATAAGCATCAGATCCACCTCTACGAACAGACTTGAAAAATTCTTGTGCATCTGGTGCAACATCTGTTTGGGGCGAACCTAAAGATACCACTTCAACAGATCTGATCAGACCAATCTTTGCTGAATCATACACAAATGGATAGTCCATAGTGTCATCATCATATGATAGTGCTGGATCTTTAATGTGTAAGATGAATTTTACTTCTGGTGCTCTAAGTTTAATATTATTATATCCATCTTTAGGAATTTTACAAATTGCTCTCCAAATTAGTTCGCTATTGCCATTCGATGCTCTCGAATCTTGAATTCTCTTAACATAGAGAGATGAGACAATGTTGTCATTAAATTCGAAAGAGTCTCTAATGTTGTCGAGAGTATTTGAACCATCTGTATCAACTCTCTGTGTAATTCTTCTTAGTAAAGATAACGTTACGTTATCTACCGCATCCCCAACTGGATAGTTAAACGTATTTTCTTCTAATGAAACAGATTCATCATATGGTGTATAATCAACTCCCAACGCACTACCTTGTAGGTATCCAGCTTCCTTAAGTGAGGAGGCACCATAAAGTTGGTTTGCTCTTGTTACTAGATTATTTGGGTCATTTGGATCAATTTGAAATTCTACGGAATCGTATTGTGGTAGGAAAGGTGTTCCAGTTCCAGTATCAACAAATATTCTATCATCAAATGATAAATTAGATCCAGATTTAGTCCAACCAGTAGTATAGTCCTGCTGCGCTGCACCAATTACATAATCAAAAGGATACACTGCTAGAATTTGACCGGATCCATTAACAATGTTTCCAATCGTAGCTTTGATAGGTATAGTTTTGGATTCTGATATTCTTTGAATTGTGGATCCACCACCAACTTGATTCCAAGTTGTTGGTAATGATGCTCCGTCAGGAACAGAAATTACAACACTAGAAAGTGGGTTGTCTCTATCTAATACTTTATATGTTCCATCCAAAGAGGCACCGCCCCCAGCAGTAGTTGAAACATTATTAATAGTAATCTCGTTTCCTTTGAAGAATGGATGCTCTGGTTTGTCAGCTGGATTTGTTAAATTAATTCTAAATGTTCCATCTGTAAGATTAGTTACACTAGTGATATCCCTACTGAATACCAATCCAGATCTTGTAGTAGCAGTTGCATTATTAACAGTTGTACTAGCGGAATAACCATCAAATGTTTCGCCATTGTTTGTGTAAGCAAAAGAACCTGGAATACCTACAATACTTGTTATACCATTAACTCTTTCATCATCAACTAGAAGAACTAATCTTCCATAGTATTCTCCATCAATAGTTCTTGCAAATTCCCATCCATAGTATCTTCTCTTTGGTGTGGTGCCATCATCATTATAATTTAATGTGGAAATAGTGGCACCACCAACTGATGTTATAGTAACAGTAAAATCATTATTATTATCTGAACCACCAAGTTTTACTCCAGGGAATTTAATTAAATTGAATCCCGCATCTGCGCTAAAACCGGAACCTCCAAGGATTCTAATTTTACGAAAAACTGTAGATGGGATTCCAGCAACAGTACCAATACTAAACGATCCAAGATTTTCCCAAGGTGTATCCCCTGAAGTTTCTCTTAGACTAAATGAATATTCTGCATCAAAACCTCCACTGGCAATAGTATAATCTACATCTTCAATTGAATCGTATGTTTCAAGTTCGTTAGTTTCAATAAATACCTGATTCCTTAAAGTTGCATCTGTGCAATAAATTCTTAATTCTTCAGTATTTGCGGGGGTTACACTATCAACAAAATTAACCTTAAAATCTCCAGCAGAACCCCTACCAATATCAGTTCCACTTGAAGGTGTTTCAGTTACAAAAATGGTTATGTTATTTCCGGGAGTTGCATCCTCTGGTTCCCCATCAATACCACCAAGCAGGGATCCTGGGATAGTAAAACTATCCCCTACATTATAAGTAACACCAGTGTTTATAATTCTAACCGCATATTCTGTACTGGAAGCACATCTTAGGATTTCGAATTGAGCTCCAGCACCATTGTTATTTGAAGGATCATTTACCTGCACTCCGTTTGCATATGTAACTGCATTATATGTGTATTGTACCTGATCACCAGTAGCAGCTACAGTTGCTACATAAGAGACATTTTCTGTTGGTAAAGTTGGAGATACAGCAACACCTTTAACTGCAATACCAGCAATAGGACCTTCTGCGGGAACAATCTTATATGTTGATAAGTTATTACCAACAATAATTTTTAGTCTAATACTAGATCTAATTGTTGGGGATCCTGTAGTTGGATTGCCAAAATGTGTAGCACCTGTTGATAGATTGGTCAATGTGCCAGCATCAACAAATCCTGGATCTCCCGGTTGATCTGTATTTGATCCCGCAAGAACAACAAAGTTTTTCAGAGAAGTTCTAATAGCTGCTGGACCAGGAGCTGTTCCTGTTAGTGAAGGATTTTCGCCGGTAATTTTTCCCTCACTGTATTCAGGTCTTGGATCATAAACGTCGGGAGAACCACCAATATAATTAATTTCTCTTAATCTTGCAGCAAATGTTGATAAAGTAGAATCATCGAAGTTCTTTGGTAAATTTGCGTAAATTGCTTCTGGGTATCCATCGCTGTATGTTCTCTTACCCATCAGATAATTTACATCATCTAATATAAGTTCTGCTTGTGGAGTTGATGTTCCTGGTACTAAAGAATAGTATTCTGGAATTCGTCCTTCTTTGATTAAAGATTCTCCACCAACCTTTACATAAATTTTTCTAAATCCAGCGGGACTAGCTTTCTCTGCCGCATCATACTTAGCTAAAGTAGTTCCATAATCAATATTGTAAATATTAACAGAACTTTCTTCATTGGGATCGAGTCCTCTTGGTGGAACTAATCCAGTAATAAATGCCCCATTGTCTTGCTTGAATACTTCAGTTCTGTGATTAACAGCAATTAAAGATTGATTACCGAAGTTTGAGTTAGAGTTTGTAATTGAATGGTCTGCACCAGTTTCTACTGTGAAGTGATCCGCTTGTCCCACAGCAAACACAGATACAATCTGTAAGAAGGAATCGTTTCTGGACTTAATGTGGAAATGTCTCCAATCTTCTCTATACTCAGAAAGGGAGTTTGAATGTCTCTCGTCAGGATTCTCTATCTGATCTGTTGTGACACCGTTTAGAATAAACGCTCTATCATCCCTCTGTAGGGAGATTCCAGTGTATTGCGCCAACACCATGGAGCGAAGACCTGTAGATTGAGCACCATCGCTCAGAAGACCACAGAGACCCCACACAGAGCGTAGTGAGATGTTAAACACATATGGAGATGCTGAAGCAACAGTATCAGAGAGGTACTTGTTTTGAACGAAACCAACGATTCTGTTCTCTTCAATTCTCTGGTTGTAGTCCTCTTCACCAGTAGGTCCAGTTCCTGCCCCCACTGGAACTGCTGGAGATCCATCAATAATAGATTGAATTGTGTCAATTAGAATATTCCATAGAACATTAATAGAAGATACAACATTCGCACAGTTTGCTGGATCCGTATTATCATCCAAATCATAACCAGTGCCAGAAACTGTAGTATCTGGAGAAATGCTAAAGTCGTAAGACTGAGAACTGACAGTAACTCCTGCTGCTTGGGCGGTTGTGCTAGATGCCGCTGTGGATAGAGGCACAGTAAAATTAGCATCATATGCAGCAAGTGCAGCAGCAACTAAACCGTCTTGATCAGCAAGAATATCATAGTTTCTAATTGCAAATTGCGACAGAATATTTGCCACCGCAAATACATCTACTGTCTCTTCTCTTTCCTGACCAGATAGTAAAGGACTGTCGATGTAAATTTGTGCAGCTGCAGCAACTCGATTGTTACCACCATGAGATAAATTATATCCAAGTTCTACTAGAATATCTGCAACGTCATCTACACAAGCAGTACCAAATGTTCCAGTTCCTGCTCCTGGTGGAGTGTTGCCGACGTACTCATCAAACTGATTTACTCCACCAGGAGTTCCATCAGCAATCGCTTTTTCGACAACATAAGATACTGCAAGTTCTGCAATAAATCTTTTGTTTGCTAACAGTAGATTCTCTGCATCGTAGAATCTTTGTCCTGGTGGGGAAGTAGTTTCATCTAATCTACTATACTTATCAATTTTTCTGTAGTAATCTTCTAACTGCTCGTAGTTTGCATATTCAAAAGCGGTTAGTTTATGATGACTCCCATTTGCATTGGGTGTAAATTCGAGAAGAGCATCCTTGATTGTAAATTGCCAGATGTAACAAGCACCTGTCAGTCTGAACATAGAAGATCTGCCAACAGAATCATCTGCGGGATCTGGAACATACTTTGGTCTAATCAAAGTTTTGCGAAGGTCTAAACCTACAATAGAAGTACCTCTAGGTACAATAAGTCCGCCTTGAGGTGGATTAAACTTGTATAATTCATTTGCTACAGAAGAAGATGTAGCATATGCTTCATTGGGTTGAGTTTTTATCTCTTCTGAAATATCTGCTGCTGTAAAAGCATTTCCTAATTCATTAACACCAGGTCTGTTGTCAATAATATATTCACCAGGAAACAGAAGAATTGTGAAATTTTCAAATAAGTCGGATCCAGATTCTCCCTGCTCAGTTCCTTCTCCGGGTGCAACATAACTTCTTTTCGACGCTTCAATTAATGCCCTTTCAATTGACTTGAATGGTTTGTTAATATTACTACCATCATTTGTTGGTAGGTCAGAAGCATTCTCGTCATTTGCACTAACATACAAGATTTTTTTGTTGTTAGTTACATTAATACTAGCTCCAGTATCTATTGCTGTTGCTAACTGAATTAATGATTCTTCGTTAAGAGCAATTCTTGCTTTCTCTTCTAATTTAATTAGATTTTTTTGGATATCAACCGGAGGACTTGTAGCAGCAGTTCTTAATCTACCTGTAACTCTTGCAGTTCTAGATTGAGAGTGAGCATCTACATCAGTATTAACGTTAAAAACATACTGACCAGTTCCATCTGGATCAGCGTTTCTGTTTCTAACATCACCCTTTATATTTGCCGCTCTAAGTTCTTTCTTATTTGGGTTATAACTTAATCTATCTTCTGTATCTCCATTACCAAAGTCATACTTAACACGGGAATAATCTAAACCTTGTGGATTAACGGCGTTTGGTTTGTCGAAAGATGCTTGATCTTTAAAGGAACCAGTATCCGCAAAAAGAAGTCTTTGATCTTGTGTGTATTGAGGTTGTCCGTCATTAATTTCATCAATAAAAATATCATCGACGGGAGATTCGATAACTTCGTTGATAGCATCTACAAGATTAGCACGACCAGAAACTGACAGATTAGTAGTATCTAACTGGGCTCTATCTCCAGTATCATCAGCAAGTAGGTTGATTTCCTCACGCTGCTGCTCAAAGGTAAATGATCTTTTTACTTCTCTTTTAGCCATGTCGTTTTATATGCTCCAGTAACAGAAGTTTAAGTTCCCGTATTTCTTCCTTCAAACTATTTATGTCATCCGACGTTGAATCAAAATGCTTTTTTATTGTGTTGCGGCTTGGTTTTTTGGTGGTAAATATAGCACCAGTATTTGGGTCACGATATAAATTATCGTGACCTTCTACTTTATAATAATCCATTATGAAGAAGCAACTATTCTTATATCTTGTAGTTTTGGAGTGAAGACTGGAGTATCTGTTTTCAATATAACTTTTACTTGATATCTTGTGTATTCAGGTAAATCGTTTGTATAGTATTTTAGTTCCTGGTAATCTTCTCTAGTTTCAAGAACTCCAGAAACACTATCTTTCTTGGAGAATCTTGCTGTAGATAGATCTAAATCTAAATACTCCCACTTAATTGAAGAGAGTGATTCTTGAGCATCAGAATCTAAAATTCTATACATGACAATTATATCCGATGCGGATCTGCTATTTGCTGTCAGTCTTACATCCAGACTTGTTGCTGGAACATTTAATGAGACTTCCTTAGTTAAATATTTTGCAGATGAAGAAGTATCCGTAATTTCAATATCTCCTTTGTAATCAACACCGTTAGTAAAGTCTATTGACTTCACTCTAATTTGTCCTGGAATTCCATAGGAAATGTAATCATTCACTCGGAATATATCTTTCTGTTGTTCTGATAAAGATGATGCTCTTCCATATTCAGTATTTGGTTCGGAAGCACTAACAAAATTATCATTAATCGGTTGCTTCTCAACTTGTAAAGTAAGTAGTCCGGATATGGAATCCCAAACAACAACAGTTCCATCAATTATAGTTTCGTACTCAATACCTGCATCAATACTATATGCAATAACTTTATCACCAATATCAAAAGATGGTACTAGTCTGGAAGTAGGAGATTCTATGGAAATATAAACGGATGGTACATTATATGCAACATCAACTCACCATGTTAATAGCTCACCAGATTCAAAAATACCGTTATTTAGCATTCTAACTGTAAGAGTGCTGCCATTTACTTGAATAATTCTTCCTTCTGCTCCAGAATTTACACCAACAATAGACTGATTATTAGATATTGCGCTAGCACCAACTATAGACATAGTATATACAGGCCAGAACTCAAGAACTTCATATCTCTTTCCATATCTATCTTCTTTTCCGGAACCATTTTCAACTCTTGTTGAATATGTTTTGACAGTACAGTTATTTAAATCCACAACGGGAGTTAAGTAATCTACTTGAGAAGATAATTTTAATTTGTATGATAATGATTTTCCAGTATCATTAAGAAGTTCATTTATCTTAGAAGTCACAAATTTTTGATTTTCGAAATACTGCTCTTCATTTAAAAATGTTGTTTGATAATCAGAGACTGAATATGAAGTATAAACAGCGGAAGTGGAATCAATTGGAACTACATTTACAGTCTTGATCGTGGAATCGATCTTAGTTTTTGGTAATTGTAAATTGTAAATATCTGCATATAATTTTTCATACTTGATATTTTTTGGAGCAAATATTCTAGCACCACCAGCTTTCTTAGACTCTGCCGCTCTGGAAGCAGATGTCACTGTAAATGTATCTAAACCGACTGAAGAAACTTTATACAGTTCTTTAGTAAATTGAGTTCCGGAAATTCCGGAGAAATTATCAACAAATTTAAAGAATGTTCTTGATTTTCCTGAAGATTCGAATCCATGATCACGTTGCGTAACTTTGATAATTGAGTTATTGTTTTTAAATAATTTCGAAGTTGCGCTAGCGTTTGAGGTCGCACTAGTTTGTAGTGGATTTGTAATTAACTTTTGGTATGCAGTATCATCATTAACTAGTGTAATTTCAGAATCTATTGCTGTATCAAATTTAGCTCTATTTAAGGTAAATTTAACATCTTCAAAAATATCCTCAACCCAAGTATCAGTATTTTGTGACTTATAGAGAGATCCAAGTGATGGTTGGGAACTTACCTTAACACCACTAATTTTTTCCAATTCTCCCAATCTGGAAGTCCATAGTGCATATTCTGTAGAATCAGTTTCTATTTGCAATGCATAATCTGTATCATTTTTTAGATAAACTGGGTAGTCGAACTTGAATTTTGTTAGAGTTGTAGAATCCGAATTTGTACCATCATCTACAGCAATACCCATTCTAACAGCAAAGGTGTCGATTTCTAATATTGCTCTAATTGAAGCTCCAGTCGCTCCGTTACCAATTCCCTTAATGATAACTGATGGAGGGGATGTGTATCCAGATCCTGGAATAGCAACCTCAGCATTATAAATGATACCCTCAGATACGGATAGTGAAGCAACTGCTAAACTTTCTCCTGGTAATTGTGGGCTTTCTACTGTAACTACAGCACCCTGATAATTTGATCCGACGTTATCAATTACGAATTTTTTAATTTTACCGTAATTTTTTGTAATTTTTACACTAATATTTGAATTTTTTACATTGTTATATTCAGCAATTTTAGCAGAAGACAGATTCTCGTCAGGGATAAACTCTTTTCCGTTGTGGTTTGATAATACAAATGTGTATATCTGCTCATTATTTAAATTATAATTTAAATCATTAATCAATGCGATTTCGTTTCCATTGGAGTCCAAAATCTTTTCAATTGGTCCTGAACATCCAGAAGAAACTCCACTGATTATATCATTTTTTTCTATCGTGATATTTCCAGAAACTGTAACTTTCAAGAAAGTTTTGGGCAGCATTACGACTTCTGTTCCTGGAACAATATTTTTGCCAGGTTTTCCAATAGACATATCAGAGATATAAGCTTTGATTGGAATCTCTTGACTCTTCTTATTAAAGAATAGATCTACAGAAGTAACAAAAACACCACCATCAAAATTCTCAATTCTAAAAGTTTGTGCAAGTGGATTTGGTTTTAGTGGGTTGTCAGTGTTGCTTGCAATAAATTGTACGCCTTCGTTTGCCTTGAAGTAAGAAGGTTGAGTGGAAATAATGTCTGATGGATTTTGTACTTTACTTCCCTTAGAATAGAAAATAACTTCAGAGTAAGACTCAACGTTATTTTTAGATTCATTAGTTTTACTTGTTGTAAATCTAATGCTCTTTTGACCAGAAGTAAATTTAATTATTTCTCCTCCTGTATCGTATTGAACATCAAAAATATTTCCATTCCAAGATGTTCCCTGTACTGGTGGATATCCACTTGGTAGTAAAATAAGACCACTAGCGTTACCATATTCATCAGTTACAATTTCAGTTCCAAATGCAGTCAAAGAAGACGTTGGAATTCCACTAAACTTAGAATCTGGGCAAACCCATCTACTAACATCTCTTCCATCAATAAATGGATAGATGACAGTCTTTGGTTTCATTCTAGTAACAGTAAATTTGATAGGTATTGATCTAGCAAATAACTGAAGTGAAGATGAGATAGATGCATCGCCAATAGTATTTGCTGCCAATCCTTTACCAATTTCGTTATTATTAGGATTAACATTAGAGGAGCTACTAATGTAAGAGTCTTGAGATTTTGATAGAGAACTATTAGTATTTTGCTGAGACAGTGGATTAATTGATAGGAATGATTGATTGACACCTACCCAATTGATCAAGAACGAATTTGATATCGATGCAAACGCTTCTCGTGGATTATCTCCCTTCGCAATGAAAACGTTAAAAATATTTGTGTTCGTATTAGTAACTAAAGGAATAGTATCTAAATCGAACCATTGATCAACCGTTGGCGATACTTTTATATCACCAACATATTGTAAGACAACAAATGGGTTTGGATTGATTAAACTAGTTGCTGAACTATTTCCCAACAAAGTTGTTGAAGTAAATGGTAAAGTCACAATATTGTTATTCACTACATAACCATCAAAAAATCTTTCATCCTCTCTTGTGTTTGCTTCAATTAAATTGATGTTATCTTCATATGCTTCCGGTTTCAATACCGATTGTTGTGGATCAATCGAGCAGACGTATTCACTTGAAGAAATATCACCAACACCATGAGACTCAAAATTATCAACCAAAAATCCACTCTTAAATCGATCAAATCCAAAATCATCTTTAATCTGCATGTTTAGAGCCTGTTGCTCAAGTATGCTTAGAGATGTATAATATTCAAGTCTTTCGATTCGCTTTTCCAACTTAGCGATATCTTTCATTGTAAAACGCTTATTATCAACAGGAACAAGTTTTACATCTTTTGATGATTTTGTTAGTGATGGTAAATAAATGTAGTACAGTGGTATTGCGTCTTCTAGCGAATCTGGTCTAGATGGATTCTTGGATGAGTTACCTTTCTTCAGAACAAAACTTCCATCCTTGGACAAGAATAGCGCATCAATTCTATCCAAGTAACTGGACTCATCAAATTTAAATGTATATTCTATTCCACCAGAAGCGGGAGTTACTGATGGTGCTCCTCCATCACCAATAAATGATGTGTAATTTCCTGATGATAAAATTGAACTATTTTGATAACCACTAGTAGTTTGTGTTGTATCTACTTTTGGTCTAAAGTCAATTACATCACCAAGAGATATTCTTCCATCTTTTGAATTGTAGGTTGGAATATCTGCAATATCTACTCCAGATTCGTGGTTATATGAATCAACAGTACAGAATTGACCTTGAGAATGCTTGAAATAATCAAATCCAATTACTAATTGTCCAGTTGGTGATGGGAATCCGGGTTTCAGAATCAATCTTGATACATCATAGAATGTGTCTCTTTGCCCGTCATCAAACACAAAATAATCTGTAACATCGTTTCCTTCAACTAGAATACCGCTAGCATCAACTGAAGGTGGAGAAGTAACAGTTCCTTCATAAACATATCTTAGTTTATATACATCAGAGTAAGAGAAAACCCCAACATCACCAGTATCGTAGTCTTGTCCTCTTATTGGAACAACCTTGTCCAATGCTGAAGCAACTAAAATTCTCTTATTTTCTACTGAAGTTTTTAATTTTGGTTTTGCCTTTGATACTTCTAAAGTAGCGGTAAGTTTTATCTTTGGATATGTAGTTAAATTTGATCCAAAAAATTCAGATGGGAATGTTACAGTTACTGAACCCGCAACTAAACCAGTATTACTGTCTGAAGATTGGACTATGTTAATATATTCAGACTTTAGATAAACAATATCTCCTTTTGCAAAAGATACAGTTTGTCCTTGACCGGGATCTAGAACAGTTATCAGATAATTCTTTTGATTAAACGCCGCAAATCTTTGTGTTCCGAATGGCAACTGCGCTGCAAATGTGATATCCCCAGCAGCAGAAGTTCCCTCAGAAACAAAATCTCTTCTGAAGAAATATGATATTTTAGAATCAGTTATATCTTTAACGAGACTTTCCACATCTTTACTACCAGTTGGCACTAGTAGAGATGATGATGGATTCTCCACAAATGTGGAAATTTTTGTCACCACAGAATTAGTAACTGAAACATCAAGAGTTCGATTTAAATAAATTCTTGCTTGCTTATTTGTAAATGTAGAAGTTGCATATCTAACACTTGTTTTGATAACCTTTCCCTCATCATCTACAAACTGAATTATATCCCCTTTCTTTAAAAATTTGTTTAGGTCTTTAGATAAAGCATTTACTGTAATGTAATTAAAACCTTCCTTTCCAGAGAAAGTGGAATCAGTAACGTTTTTGAAAATTGCGTATCTGGAATTATCCGATTCGATATTTGCAGTAAAGATGTTTTCACCTTGAGATCCAGATCCATAACGTGCATACAAAGATTTTACTTGAGATGAGTTATACTTTGTAATTACATCTTTATGGAGTACGGCACTAACAATAGCTCCATTTCCTGTAGAAATAGAAATTGTTGGTGGATTTTCGTATGTGGTTTCTTTTACTGACTCATCAACAAAATCTATAGTCACCACAGATTCAGTAATTGTATTTACAGAGATCTTAGATCTATCATAGGTGATGCCATCTAAAGTAATTTGTGATCCTGAGCTATAGTCATCTCCTCCAGAATGGACAACAAAATGGGAGATTGTATTGTTTTTAGCAATCTTTACAGTATTATTGTTTTCGTCAATAAGGGTCTCCCCCTCCACAAACGTCCCCTGTTGCACTTTTAAGTGCAATGTATCCGTAGAACTATAATAACCACCTCTGATGCCTTCTACGACTCCGTAGGCACCACTGGTGGATCCTGTGACATAGCTTCCTGGTTCAAATCCAGCAGTAATTAGATTTTGTAGAGTTATTTTGGTGAAGTAAGTTGCATTAAAATACTTGTAATTAAAAATTCCATTATATACTTCTACATTATTTTCTTTTCCCTTAGACGCTACCTTGTCGCTAATAGGATTAAATCCTGCTCCGGTTTCCACAAAAGCAAAATCAGAAGGTTTGCAAATACCAATAAGTGGTGATTTAGTAGAAGTATAATCTACAATACTACCCCAGTAGTAATTAGCAGGAACGAAACCAGTCTCTGGATCAATATCATTAATGTCAAATGCAGATGATTGACTTAAAAATACTCTCCTTCTTCCATTTGGATCAGAAAGATCATAATCTTTATAATATGCATCTATAATGTCTCTTCTACCAACGATGTCCATTTCAACAAAAAGTTTTGTTGATACGGTATTTCCAGCAATAATTTGACTTCGTGTTAATTTACTATTTAAAATACGAGCATAATTAACTAGAGCAGTTCTTGGATTACCTGTTCCTTCTTCGGTTTGCACTAACTGAATGATCCAAATATATGAACCATTTGGTGGTAAGTATAATGGATCCGGAGAACCAAGAGTATCCCCATTTACTGTCCCCAAAGGAGATCTTTCAATTAGAATTGTCTTAACGCCAATATCAGAAGGATCCAGATCTAGTTCAACACCATCAATAATGTCACCTTCATGAATCAACTTACCTCTGTTGTTATTAAAAACATCGAATAAAAATACTGAAGGATATGAACTCAATTCAACACCTTCAGCATTAACTGGAATAGTTCCATGTACATTGGTGACATAGAATGAACTTAGTCCAGAAAAAGTCAAGCGAACATCATTTCTGGTAATTGTATCTGTCGCTTTATCGAGTGTAATATATTTTGTTTCTTTGTTAATTACTTCGAAACCTTTTACATATGCCTTACCAGTTCCTACGGTTCCTAGTAATTTAGAATTAGCTTCCGATTCAGTGAGACCATTTACTAATCCTGTATTATTAGATTTTGCAAAGACCCCACCATTGTTATCTTTTTGATAGTACTCTCTAACATCAAAATCAAAATTAGATACTACATAATCACCAGACTCATCATATGTTCTTCTTGCTAAAGTAGTTTCAATTAGCGAATATTCATCTCTAGTAACTTTTTTCTCTACAGATCCATTTTTAATAGATAGTAATAAAATACTATTTTGTCCCAGTGTTTGTCTGTATCCGTATTTTTTTGCAATAAGATCTATCTTTAATCTATGTGCTCCTGGAGCACTAAAATTAGAACTTCCTCTAGAATTGTCGAATAGAGAAGAATCTTCTTCCGGAGTAACAATAGATTCTTCAATATCAAAAGCAATTTTTCCAGATGCTCTATTATTATATGCGTCTAAAATTACAAGTTGCTCTCTGTTAGTAACAAAAAATCCATTTACGAAATAAACACCTTCCTGAATAGATACGCCAGAGGAAAATCCTAGTGCAGGACTAACTTGAGTTCTTACTTCGCCAGTATCTATATTTTCTATTTCAATAAAATTAGGAAGAACGGCACCGTCTGTACCAACCGTTAGAATTGGAGTATTGACTCCATCAACAACCTCAAGATTCTCTCCTTGCCTGAAGGTTGCTTCTAAGTTAGAGTCTCCGCTTGAAATATATGAAACAAAAATAGTGTCCGACGACTCTTCTGTTTCATACTGAGTTTTTAATACAATAGCTTGAACACCAGAAGTAATGCCAACTAGTTTCTCGCCAACTAGTTGTGCGATATCATATTTTTTAAATACAATTTCTCCGTCTTCGTTTATGGGAACTTCAGAAACCGAAGAAATTTTTACATAATTTAATTGAGTGTTTAGTCCAACTTCACCAGGAATAACTAGTTGTCCCTGCTTAAATTGGTAATTTCCATATTTTTCAATTTGATCCTGAAGGATACTCTGTAAAGTAGTTAATTCCCTACTTTGAACAGAGTATCCCGGTCTGAACAAAACTTTATAAAAGTTTTTGTTTGGATCGTAGTCGTCATAATATGGAGAGACATTAAGGTTAGTATTCTGTGCCATATTAAATTGTTATGCACTTAAGTTTTCCTAACCTTATTTATAGTTAAGAACCTGAGTTAATCAGAATTCAATAACTAGTTTAATGTCTTCAATTTGGTCAGCAGCACGAGTGATCAGTCTTCTGTTTTCAACATAGATGATTTCACCAGTGTTTGGTTCGAGCTCTGGATAGAGTTCTGGATCTGTAGCAAATGTTACGTTTGCAGTAGCGGCCGCCGGAGTGCTAGTAGCACCAGACTCGTCACCAATAACATCAGCAATTGCTGTTACATCACCAGCAGCAGCACTGTGGAATTGATATACAGTTCCATTATCTGCTGCGTGGAGCACTGGATCCTGATAGAATCTTAAAGTACCACCCTCTGCTGGATCTGCATCATTAGTTGGTAACCACTCAACAACTTTTCCTTTAGCAAATACGTTAGTACCGGCAATTGTTAGTTCTTGAGAGATCTCTTCGTCTGGGAGGAAATTAACAGTTAGTCCAACATCTGCACCAAACTTGACTGCGTATGTATTACGGACAGTTTGATAACTATCTGAATTTGCATTAGTAATTTCTGTACCAACTCCATCGCCTGCATAAGCATATGGATCCTTGAGAAGACCAATTCTTCTGAAGTCGTTGGTAACAGGGAAGTCACCAGTACCCTCACCAAATGTTAGGCGAATGTTTGCCATAACACGCTTAGCATTGAGTTGCTGTTGGAGTGGCTCAAGTCCTCCTGCGTTTGAAGTTCCGTAACCACCTGGGGGTGGGATAATTACTTCTAGAGCAGCACCAGATCCACCACCAGCTGCAGCAGTCAGACCAGCATCTGTGAAGATACCACTTTTAAATGCTTGAGGTCTTGTTGGATCTCCAGGATTTGTATTGATGCTAGCATATGTATATGCAGGATCATTTTGATATCCAGCTTCGCCAGCAGCAAGAACCCTTGCGCCAGTAATTACACCACCAGAAACAGTAAGTTGTGCTACCTTATAGTTGGTGCCATCAACCTGACCGTCACCATTGATTGGTGCATATAGTGGTACATTGGGATAACCAGATCCACCACTAGTAACAACAATTACCTCAGGTCCAACGGTATTTGTTGCTTTTGCAACACCAAGTCCATTGGTATATGAATAGTTAGATGGGGGTAGAGGAATAAACTTCTGTGACTGGAATCTGATAACATCATTGGTGCTCATAGTATAGAGATACTTCCATCTGTAACCGGCAGTTGTCAAGAATGTTTGAGTAGCTGCGGTGTATCCCACTGCATCTGGATCATTTACATCACCACCACTGGTTCTTGGACCTGCAGCTACAGCGTCTGGCACAGCACCATTATTGTTATCAATACACATCCATACTTCATAGTCAGAGTTTCTGACTACCATTTCTAGGTCTGCATATGCAACGTTGCCGGTAGCGGCAGCTTTTCTGAAGTTTGCTGTGTCTTGATAATCATGACGCCACATATCGTATGGAGCGGTGCGAGGGGCCCCAACCTCAGTTAGTCCGTAATCAAGTCTCTGAACTACTGATCTTACATAAGAACCATCTGGAGAAGCTCCTGTGTTTTGACCATCAGTATTATCATAAATTCTCTTAGCAGCAACAATTTCTCTGTATGTGCTGTACTTTTCCTCGTAGTTATCAGCGGGGAATAGAGGAGCATCTTCGTTAGCAACTCTTAGTCTTAGGAAACTGACGCTTACTGCTCCAACAGAAATTGTGGCACCAACATCTTCCTTTCCGGCAGTTGCTGGATCTAGACCGCTTACTAGTAATGATCCGGATCCATCTCCGTTATCAGTTACTGCGGTAACGGTTCCAAGTCTTCCGCTAGTAAGAGTAACTGTATTGCCAGGTGCAGGAACTCCTGTTGCACCGTAATATTCTAGTACGGTATCCCACTCCGCTGAACGACCAACAAAAAAGTAATGATTAGTTGAAGTCGTTTCGTCAAACGACTCCAGAAATTGTTTAGCGTTAAAGACTCTAAACTTGTCTGTGATTAGGGGTGCTGACATTGTGATATTTGAATAAACGACTAACTTTATCTAGATTTATTTATAAGAGTAATTAAATTGAAAAACTCCGTAAATAATCACCGGGCGCATGAGTTCCGAGTGATGTACCATCTTGCGCCCTAGAAACACCCAATAAAGTATTAGCTGTTTTGGACGAATATGATATGACTTCTCTATTTATCTGAATTTTTCCTTGACTTGGAAATTTTTCTAATGGATTGGAACCACCAACTGATTGTTGTACGGTTAATGTACTTCCAACAATCGAATCAAAAAGAGCTCCGGAAAGATTAATTGATGGAATCCCAAAAGAATTATTTCTATTTGATACAGACAATCTGGATTTTTGTCTAGTTGCAAAATCTTCCAGAGTAGTTATGGGGTCTTGATCGTAAATTGTATTACCACTAATTGAAATCACGGGAGGAGATGCATCCCCATTAATGTCAGAAATTGCTTGATATGTTATAGTACCCTTTTCATGTAATTGATTTTTATCGAAAATTTCATTATAACCAACGCTAGTTGTAACACCATATTCCCGTGCCTGTTTTGTTGCAGCACGTTGATTTTTTACGGTAATTTCCGTATTATCTTGTAATAATATTTTTACTGGTCTGCTGAAAGAAATCATGGAAATTAGATGGTTATGGATTTATGTCTATGTCTGCTGGATCAATCAATTCATTAAATTGATCTATTGCACCATTATCAATAGTAGTATCAATATCTATTTCGGTACTAATTGCGCCATAAGTTCTGGCATCAGTATTAATTTCAGAACTAATTTCAACTGTACTTTCATCAAGATCAACCTTATTAGTTATGATATCCTCAGGAATCTTAGTAATTTCTTGAGATCTTCCTAATGTATTTCCAAGAGGAACAGGATCAATACTCTCTACTATAGATACAGATTCAAATGTGGTCAGTTGATTCAGTGCAACATTAATCAGTGATACATCATCTGGAACTTCAGGTGCCTGTGTTAGTTCAACACTCGATGCATCAACTACGTCACTGAAGGATACGGATGCAAGATTTGTTACATCCTCTGGTCTTTCAACGATTGATGTTACTTCAATTGTTCTGGAGAGATCTAGAGCATAGAAGGAATCTGGTTCAATTACCGATAGAGACTCAGTTGTGGTCAGTTGATTCAGTGCAACATTAATCAGTGATGCATCATCTGGAACTTCAGGTGCTTGTGTCAATTCGACACTAGATGCATCAACTACGTCACTGAAGGATACAGAAGAGAGGTTTGTTACATCCTCTGGTCTTTCAACGATTGATGTTACTTCAGTTATTCTTGAGAGGTTCAGAGCATAGAAGGAATCTGGTTCAATTGCGGATATAGATTCAAATGTGATCAGTTGATTCAGTGCAACATTAATAAGTGATACATCGCTAGGTACTTCAGGTGCCTGAGTTAGTTCAACACTCGATGCATCAACTACGTCACTGAAGGATACAGAAGAGAGGTTTGTTACATCCTCTGGTCTTACGATAGTTGATGTTACTTCAGTTATTCTGGAGAGGTTCAGAGCATAGAAGGAATCTGGTTCAATTACCGATAGAGATTCTGGTAACAGATCAATTGTTGATGCATTGATAATTGAAGTCTCAAGTAGTTTATTGAGGTCTGATCTTAGTCCGAGCGATTCCTGAATTGGTTCAGTAACAAACTCATAGAATATAGAAACATTAGATTCTCTGATACCAGAAATGTCTCTGGTTAATATATCAGGGAGAATGTATTCAGTATATTCGGAATCAATTTCTAGTGCAGATAGGTTGAGTATGGATACATCAGTAGGTACTTCTGGTTGCTGCTCAACCTCTGAATCTACAAGGTAACTATCTGTTATTGGTGTTAATGTAGATGCCACTGATCCAACGAAGAATTCGAAGAATCTCTCAGATGTAGATGCGACACTAACTAATGTCACACTAAACTGCGAATCTACGATAGATAGAGATTCTAATGTAGATACATCAGACATTACGACGTTGATTAGCGATACATCGCTAGGTACTTCAGGTGCCTGTGTTAGTTCAACACTCGATGCATCAACTACATCACTAAAGGAAACTGCACCAAGATTTATTGCGAAGCTAGGTGTTTCGAAGAATATCTCTACTGCATTTGATGCAGAGAGATCTAGAGCATAGAAGGAATCTGATTCAATT
>Ga0213859_10000168_pt1 | contig 30841 bp, 26 predicted proteins | sample PICome_2_FD_160133 | JGI IMG/M metagenome (GOLD analysis project Ga0213859, IMG submission 160133) | Coastal seawater microbial communities near Pivers Island, North Carolina, United States - PICO304 | ecosystem: Environmental > Aquatic > Marine > Coastal | place: USA: North Carolina...
GAGCTATTACGAGCTCGCAATAACGCTGATCTGCGTTCTGATCGTAATAATCATGATGCTCTTCTTCAGCCGTGTAGAAGGTTTCAGCTTCTTTTACCTCGGTTACAATGGACTGCTCAAAGATTTTTTCTCGCTCCAAATACGAGAGGTATTCTTCAATCATTTCTTTTTGAGCTTCTGTGGTGTAGTAAATTCCACTTCGATATTGTGTGCCTACATCATAACCTTGACGATTTAATGTGGTAGGGTCATGTGTACTAAAATTGACGGCTAGTAAGACTTCAAGTTTTATAATGCTTGGGTCGTATTCAATTTTTATGCACTCTGCATGACCAGTCCGTCCGGTACAAACCTCTCGGTAAGCTGGATTTTTAATAGAACCTCCAATGTAACCAGGTAGTATCTCCTCTACTCCTTTTACACGTTTAAACACTGCTTCTGTGCACCAAAAACAGCCACTTGCAAAAAATATGATCTCGGTATTTGTATTCTTGTCCATAGAGATTCTTTAAATTAGCATTTATGATTAAAGTTTCAAATTTATTTAAAACATATTCTTCTAATCAGGTGCTGAAGGGAATTTCATTAGAAGTAAAACAAGGAGAAATTGTTGCTATAGTGGGTCCATCTGGTGCTGGCAAAACCACTTTATTACAAATTCTTGGAACTTTAGATCAGCCTGATCAGCATCCCTCCACAGAAATACGGATTAACAATATACCCGTTCATCAATTAAAGGATTCCGAATTGGCGGCTTTTAGAAACAAAGAAATTGGATTTGTATTTCAATTTCATCAATTGCTTCCTGAACTTACGGCCACAGAAAACGTGATGTTGCCTCACTTTATATCCGGTGTTTCGAAAGCACAGGCTACGGAAAAGGCTAAGGCTATACTTTCTGACTTAGGGCTTGGTCATCGTTTAAATCATCATCCAAATCAACTCTCTGGTGGTGAACAACAGAGAGTCGCAGTAGCCAGAGCGCTTATTAATGACCCTTCTATAGTTTTGGCCGATGAGCCAAGCGGTAATTTAGATTCTGAGAATGCTCAATTTTTGCATGAATTGTTTTTAAAATTGCGCGATGAGTACAATCAAACCTTTGTTATTGTGACCCACAATAATGATTTAGCTGAGATGGTTGACAGAAAATTGAGTATGCGCGATGGGCAATTCCAATAAAGACGAACTTCAGTCTTTTTTAAATTTCAAAGCAGAGCAGTATGAATCTTTTTCTTTTATAGAGACTGATCCTATTCTGATTCCTCATCGTTTTAATGATTCAAAGGATGTTGAAATAATGGCCTTTCTAATGGCCACAATAGCTTGGGGTAATAGAAACTCAATCATAAAATCAGGAGAGCGCTTAATCGAATTGTTCGACAACTGCCCTTATGAGTTCATAATGAACGCAAATGAAGCTGAAATCAATAATTTAGGTTCTTTTGTGCACAGAACATTCAATGGTCAAGATCTTATCTGTTTCGTGCAAAATCTAAAAGTGTTGTACGAAAAGCAGAATTCACTTGAAGCCTACTTTTTAAATGAGGAGAATGAAAAACATTTACAGTTTGCAATAAGTCGATTCAAGTCTATATTTTTTTCAAAACATCCACAGCAGCGTTCCTTCAAACATATCGCTGATCCTTTAAATAAATCCGCCGCTAAACGAATCAATTTATTTTTGCGTTGGATGGTTAGACCAAATGCAAAAGGTGTGGATTTTGGAATTTGGAAACAAATAGCCCCATCGCTTCTATCTATACCACTGGATGTTCATTCAGGTCGAGTCGCGAGAAAATTAGGACTTTTAAAACGCAAACAGAACGACCATCTCGCCGTTATGGAATTGGATACGGCACTGCGTAAAATTGACCCTAAGGACCCCGTTAAGTTTGACTTTGCGCTTTTCGGACTTGGTGTTTTCGAACAGTTCTGAATTTCTGCAATCTTTTGTACTTTAGAGGAACTAACATACTATCAATGAGAACAAGCTTATTTTTCTTTTCGTTTATCATTTGCGCACTTAGTTTTGGGCAAAGAAGTTTACCCGTAGATACAACGGTCATCACTGAACATCAAGTTACTATCAATGGAAAATTGATAAAGTATACCGCCGAAACGGGCACTCAACCTGTTTGGGATGAGGCAGGTAAACCAATTGCAAGTGTTCATTATACCTACTACACCAAAAATGACGTCAAAAACAACGAGGCAAGACCACTACTCATCAGTTTTAATGGTGGTCCTGGTTCAGGTTCCGTCTGGATGCATTTGGCGTATACAGGCCCAAGAATTTTAAAAATAGACGACGAGGGATACCCCGTTCAACCTTATGGGGTTAAAGAAAATCCATATTCTGTATTAGATGTAACCGATATCGTTTATGTAAACCCTGTCAACACAGGTTATTCCAGAACCATTCCGGAGAGTGGTAAAGAAGTAGATCGATCTAAGTTTTTTGGCATTAATGAAGACATCGCCTATCTCTCAGATTGGATCAATACGTTTGTCACCCGACACAATAGATGGCGTAGCCCTAAGTATATAATTGGTGAAAGTTATGGAGGAACACGTGTTATGGGGCTTTCTCTTGCGCTTCAAAACAGGCAATGGATGTACCTCAATGGTGTAATCATGGTAAGCCCTGCTGATTATAAGGTGATTCGTGTGGGAGGTCCGGTATCCTCTGCTCTTAACTTACCGTATTATGCGGCTTCGGCATGGCATCACCAACTCTTAGATGATGCCTATCAAAATAAAGAACTTGAGGATTTTCTTCCAGAAGTTGAAGATTTCACCATAAACGAATTGATTCCAGCCATTGCAAAAGGTGGATTTATTTCTGAAAACGAGCGCCAAAGTATCGCTTCTAAGATGGCTGAGTATTCTTCACTGGAAAGAAAAGACATTTTAGATCACAACTTAGATGTGCCTACTTCGTTTTTTTGGAAAAATGCAATGAAAGAGGTCGGAGGATATACCATTGGACGTTTAGATTCGAGATATAAAGGAATAGACCGACAACTATTTGGGGCGAGACCTGACTATAATTCTGAAATAACTTCTTGGTTACACAGCTTTACCCCTGCTATCAATTATTATTTACAAGAAGAATTGAAGTTTAAAACTGATGTGAAATACAATATGTTTGGCCCTGTTAGACCTTGGAATAACGACAATGATAATACAAGAGATGACCTTAGACAAGCCATGGCTCAAAATCCGTATCTCAAGGTTTTAGTACAATCTGGGTATTACGATGGGGCAACTACCTATTTCAATGCAAAGTATACCATGTGGCAAGTTGATCCAAGCGGAAGAATGAAAGACCGATTCACCTTTAAGGGATATAGATCAGGACATATGATGTATTTAAGACGAGAGGATTTAAAAAATGCCAATGATGATATACGTGAGTTTATTAAAAACAGTTTATCAAATGGAGAAAGTGCGAAGTATGACTAGGTTTTTATTGATTCTAGCAGTTGCATTTAGCTCGTTTACGATGGCTCAAGATTATCCGTTTTTACAGCGCTACGACTCTTTAAATCAAATAGACAAGTCGCAATACCCCAATGGTGTAGAGGCAGTTTTTATGGGAAACTCAATCACAGAAGGCTGGGTGCAGCAAAGACCAGATTTTTTTTCCAATAACAATTTTATAGGTCGTGGTATAAGTGGACAGACCACCGATCAAATGTTGTTGAGATTCAGGCCCGATGTGATTGCCTTAAACCCGAAAAAGGTGGTGATACTCGCCGGAACCAATGACATTGCTGAAAATAACGGTAAGGTGAGTTTGTCAGCTATAGCAGGATATATAGAAGGCATGGTTGAACTTGCAAAGGCAAACCAAATTAAGGTGTACCTGATTAGTGTTCTGCCTGCAGAGATTTACCCCTGGCGTACTCATTTAAAACCAAATATTCAGATTCCGAAATTGAATAATTTGCTTAAGGCGGTGGCCGAAAAACACAAGATAGAATACGTGGATATGTTTTCTCAGATGACAAACGAGAAAATGGGGTTAGATGAGAATTATGCCTACGACGGTGTACACCCAACCTTAGAAGGCTATTTAAAAATGGAGTCTATTTTGCTTCCCTATTTAAAATAGGTGGTGATTATTCACTTTAGTTTTGTAATTTCGCAATGTAAAAGTCAATTTTAGTGAGTTATTTACTGCGCTCAGCGAAAATCATAGACTCCACATCAGAGTTCCACCTCCAAAACAAAGATATTTTTATTGAAAACGGTTTTATTTCTGCTATTGAAGATGAAATAAAGCTAAATGATACTGAGGTTGAAGTTATTCAACACAAGGATTTAATGGTCTCTCCCGGATGGATTGATCCTTTAGTGGATTTTGGAGAACCAGGTTTTGAACAGCGACAAGGGCTTGCTGCGGGTATTAAAGAAGCTATTAAAGGTGGATTTTGTGCTATTGGCATTCTTCCTAACACAAAACCCGTTATTGATCACGGAAGTATCTTAGATTACTTTAACAGAAATAAAGCTGAAGTCAATATCTACGTAAACGGAAGTATTAGTAAAAATCTACAAGGTGAACAGCTCAGTGAAATGTTTGATTTAAATCAAAACGGAGCCATCGCTTTTACCGATTACAAAAAAGGCCTTAGCAACCCCCAACTCTTAAAATTAGCATTACAATACACTCAAAATTTTGGAGGCCTTGTGGTCAATTATCCACTGGATGAGAACTTAATGAACGATGGATTGATGCATGAGGGAAAACAATCCACCCAATTAGGACTTAAAGGCATATCGTATTTGAGCGAAGAAGTTCGGGTTTTAAGAGACCTTGAAATACTGCGCTATACAAAAGGTAAAATGCATTTTGCTTGTTTGAGTTCTGCAAAAGCTGTTGAGTATGTGGCAAAAGCGAAAGAAGAAGGACTTGAAGTCAGTTGCAGTGTAACTCCTCATCACCTCTTTTTTAGCGACTCTGACATCAGCAATTTTGATACGCTCTTCAAAACACTACCCCCATTACGAACTAAAGAAAATAACGAGAAGTTAATCGCTCAACTCAATAAAGGATTGATTGACTTTGTTCATTCTGATCATTTTGCACTACATGCAGATATGAAAGAAACCGTATTCGATCAGGCTGAATTCGGTGTTGAAAGTCTCGGTGTATCTTTCGGAGCGCTCACCAAATCAGTATCTGTAGAAAAGGCGGTTGACTTAATGACGAAAGCTTACGAGATTTTTGACTTGCCTAAACCTCAAATTGCTGTGAATAGTGAAGCGAGCTTAAGTCTATTTTACAAAGACAGCCAAAACTTGAGTACTGCAAATAGTACTTCAATTTGGAAAAATGAGCAATTCGAGTTCAAACCTTTAGGCATTTTAAACCAGGGTAAAGCGCTTTTAAATTCTTGAGAAAAGTATGAAATCTGATTTGGGAAAAACTACTGCCCTTATTTCTTATATCACTATAATTGGTTTTTTGATAAGTTGGAGTCGTCATTCAGATCGACCTACTACCTTTTCAAGTTTTCATTTAAGACAAGCATTTGGAGCACATCTGCTCTATCACGCTTCCTCTTATCTATTGAATTTTTATACCTTTCTAATTCCATTCTACATTCTTTATGTGGTTTATTTAAGCGCCCTGATTTTTGGTGTTGTATCGGTTCGAAAAGTAGCTTGTAATTCATTACCCTTATTAGGTTCTTATTTTCAAAATTGGTTCACCTTTATTAAATAAATGCCTGAATGAAGTCTTTTAACTACCTCGAAAAGAAAGCGCTTAACTCATCGGATAGATTACTGGTCATACTTCACGGATATGGCGCCAACGAATACGATTTATTTCAATTGTCAGATGCTTTTATACGTAAGAGTCACGTGGTTAGTTTACAAGCACCCTACCAATTGTATCCGGAGTCTTACGCGTGGTATGCAATACATTTTGACGAGGTCAAGGGTAAATGGTCTGATATTGCGCAAGCCAAAGAAATAGTTGAACAATTACACGTTTTTATTCAAGCCCTTAAAGAGCAGTATCAAGTTCGTTATATCGATCTTTTAGGCTTTAGCCAGGGTGCTATTTTATCTTACGCTTTGGCTACAAAATATCCTCAGCAGTATTCTAAAATAATGGCTCTAAGTGGTTATTTCAATAAAGAGTTAAACGAAGTATCAAACGACGGTGTCTTTGATCAATTGAAAATTTATGCTTCTCATGGTGCTGAAGACCCTGTAATTCCATTGAGTTGGAGTGCCGAAATCCCATCAGTACTTGACGAGCTCAATATCGAATATGAACATTTTGTTTTTCAAGATATGGGGCACACTATAAATCAAGAAAATTTGAACTCCTTAGTTCAATGGTACTATCTTTTCGAATAAATCAAGGCATCCATTAACTCATACTCCACCGTATTATCTTCATTGATAAAATAGCGAAGCGTGATTTCACCCCAATTTTTGGAGTCACTAAAATCTGCGATTAGCCATTTGTGATTTAGGAGTTTTACTTTGTTTATCATGAAATTATTTTCATCTCCTTGATAGGGAATAAATGGATTTCCGTTTTCTGCGTTGTTGTAGGATAGTAAATCATCCCATATGTGCTTTTCTAATGAAATAGAGATGTTTTTATCTTGATGATAGTTTTGAGCTTCTTGATTGCTTTCGTAATCAAAATAAGTACAACGATCATTTGTTAGCTCTAGACTTGAGATGTATTCGTTTTTTTCGTCTAATTTCTTGTTGAGTTTTTGAATTTCAGTTGAAAGCTGATTGAATTGGTTGTTTCCTTGAACCAATTGAAATAAACAAATGAGTAGGGTGAAAACAAATAAGTATAGAAACAGTGATTTTTTCATTCTAATAAATGTATGTTAATTGAAGCTGATCATAGGCCAAATAAAAATTAGGTTCTAAATCGCTTTGAACAGCATCGTGAAAACCGAGATGATGACTGATATGTGTAAAATAGGTTTGCTTGGCGTTTACCGCTTTTGAAAGTTCAACAGCTTCGCTTAGCGTTAAATGTGAATGATGAGATTCTCGTCTTAGGGCATTGATAATTAATATGTCAGCATTGATTAAATACTTTAATTGATCTTTTGTAATCTCCTTAACGTCAGTTAAATAAACTAAACCTCCGATTTTAAAACCAAATACATCCGAACGTCCATGGCTTGCGAGTATCGTAGATATTTCTAGTTCGTTAATTTGAAAGCTATGATCTCTATCAAATATGTGGGATGCAATTTTCGGAATGCCTGGATATTGATATTCGGGATTAAAGATGTAATCGAAACGTTTTTTTAAGGCATTAGATGTTTCTTTTGAACTGAAAAAATTAACTCCCCCCTGCTTAAAGACGAAAGGTCTAATATCATCGATTCCCATCGTATGGTCTGCATGTTCGTGTGTTAGTAAAATCGCATCGAGTTTTGTTATTGGATTTCTTAACATTTGTTGGCGAAAATCAGGGCCGCAATCTATTACGATTGATGTGCCTTCTGAGGATTCTATTAATAACGAACTTCTCAGTCTTTTGTCTTTTGAATTTGAGCTTAGGCAAACAGGGTGATCACTACCTATTACTGGTATTCCTTGTGATGTTCCCGTACCCAAAAATGTAATTTTCAAATTCATTTAGTGTAAAAATAGCACAAAATGAAAGGAAGACAGCACAGGTTGTTTTACCTTTGAGAAAAGAATAATTCATGGCTCAGATTTCATTTAAAGAAAATGCGTTTGAAAATATTCCTTCGGTAGATGCCAAAACGCTTCGGATCAATTTACACGAAGACATTTACGGTACATTCGCCGAAATTGGTGCCGGTCAAGAAACCGCCAGACATTTTTTTAGAGCAGGAGCTTCTTCAGGAACAATTGCCAAAGCGATGAGTGCTTATGATAAGTCGTTTTCAGACGCAATTTATGGAGCAGAAGAAGACAATCGCTATGTAACGGAATCACGCCTGCGAAAAATGCTCAATCATGAAATGAATTTGATGACCGAGCGTATTGACCGACAGAACAATCCAAATTATTTATTCTTTTCCTATGCTAATACCGTAGCAACGATTGATTTTTCGAAGCGATTCAAAGGCCATGGTTGGGTTGGTATCAAATTTCAATTAGAGCCCAATCAAGAAGTTTATGATGAAATCATACTGCACATTCGATTCAAACAGAATGAAGCAAGATTACAGCAAGAAACACTTGGGGTATTAGGTGTCAATCTGATATACGGAGCGTTTTTTAAGCACAATAAGCCCAAAAAGTTATTGAAGTATTTATACGATCATATCGATAGAGACACCATTGAAATTGATCTGATCAACTTTAAGGGCCCACATTTTGAAAGCGTCGACAATCGTTTAATGAGTTTACAGCTTATTAAAAACAATATGACAGAAGCAATCATGTTCAACCCTGATGGCTTTAATGTTTTGCCAGCTGCGGTATTGTACAAGAAAAACATCTTGGCTTTAAGAGGTAGCTTTAGACCTGTGACCAAGGTAAATATGGACATGTTTAAGAAGTCTTATGAAATATTTGTACAAGAGGCCACTGTAAATTACAAAGACACTGAAGTGATATTCGAAATCACGCTTTCGAATTTAAAATCATTGGGTGAAATTGATGAAATTGACTTTATAGACCGTGCTACACTATTATGCTCTCTTGGACATACAGTAATGATTTCTAAGTTTCAAGAATACTATAAGCTCGTGGAATACTTTAACAAGTACACCAAAAATAAAATTGGGCTTACCATGGGTATTAACAACTTTGTCGAAGTATTTGACGAAAAATACTATAGACATTTAAGTGGCGGAATTCTTGAGGCATTCGGTAAGTTATTCTTCAAAAACCTGAAGATATACCTCTACCCAATGTTACACCCTGACACCAAAGAACTTCTGACCAGTAATAATGTCAAGGTTCACCCGCGTATGAAAGAATTGTATAAATTCTTTAAGTACAACGGTAAGGTTATGGATATCATAGATTATGATCCAGAAGTACTAGATATCTATTCGAGAGAAGTACTTCGAATGATTATAGCCAACCAGCCGGGTTGGGAAGAATTACTTCCAGAAGGTATTGCCGAAATCATCAAAGAAAAGGAGCTTTTCAGATCTATTAAAGAGCTGCCCAATACTAAATCCCTATTAAACGCCTAGGGAGTTAACAATTCTAATAATTGTGTTCCGTGGGTTTTTGTAGTGACCTTATCGACTACATGTGTCACCCTTGCATCTTCATCTAAAACAAAGGTTACCCTGTGAATTCCATCGTATTCTCTTCCCATGAATTTTTTGGGTCCCCAAACTCCAAAAGCATTTATTACTTCATGATTTTCGTCCGCAAGTAAGTCAAAAGGAAATTCGTATTTATCTCTAAAATTCGTTTGACGTTTTGGGCTATCGGCACTCACACCGAGGAGTGTATACCCTAAACCTTTCAGTTCTTTAAAATGATCTCTAAGACTACAAGCCTCTGCTGTACAACCTGGAGTGCTCGCCTTGGGATAGAAAAACACAATCAATTTTTCTCCTTTGTAATCGCTTAGCTTGACTTCTTTTCCTTCTTGATTATGGGTGTTAAATTCTTTTATCTGCTCCCCTACTTTACTTATATTCATAGTGTTCTTTTTTTGTAAAAATACTAGGTTATGACCAAAAATGAAAAAGTGAGCTTTTGCATAGAACAACTAGAAAGGCTTTATCCTGAAATTCCTATTCCTCTTGATCACAAGGATCCTTATACCTTGTTGATTGCTGTTTTAATGTCTGCTCAAAGCACAGATGTCAGAGTCAACCAAATAACTCCTCTCTTATTTGAAAGAGCAGATAATCCTTACGATATGGTCAAGATGAGTGTAGAAGAAATTCGAAACATAATTAAACCTGTCGGATTGTCTCCAATGAAATCTAAGGGTATACACGGCTTATCACAAATTTTAATCAATAAGCACGGAGGTGAAGTTCCACAGGATTTAGAAGCCTTAGAAGAGCTTCCTGCAGTTGGTCATAAAACAGCTTCTGTAGTAATTTCACAAGCCTTTGGAATTCCTGCATTTCCCGTAGATACCCATATTCATCGTTTGATGTATCGATGGGGATTTTCGTCTGGCAAGAACGTAGTTCAAACCGAAAGGGATGCCAAACGTTTATTTCCTAAAGAGAAATGGAATGACTTACATCTTCAAATTATATGGTATGGACGTGAATACTCCCCTGCTAGAGGATGGAGATTAGAAAACGACATTATTACCCGAACCATAGGCAGAAAATCTGTGATCAACGAATATCACAAAACTCGTAAAAATTAATTCTGAAAATGTTCAAAAACCCCTAGCCTTGTCTTTGTGCAACAATAGGCCTTTGAATAGTTTAAGATAAAGTCGATACTTTTTTGTTTGACTTTAAAGGTAGTAAGTTGATCTGCTTTTTGGTGTTCAATAGTGTTCATAAATATGATATTTAACTATCATAACGGCACTATTGTCTATTTATTGTTTGGGCTGTTCTAAAATTATGAAGCAGTCATCACCAAGTTGTGCTTTTCAATCATTTTACGAAGATTGATTAAGGCATATCTCATTCTACCTAAAGCCGTGTTGATACTTACATTAGAAATTTCTGCAATTTCTTTGAAGCTCATGTCTTTGTACAATCTCATCAAAATAACTTCTTTTTGATCGTCTGGTAGCTCATCGATTAAAACTCTGAGGTCTGAATTGATTTGTTCTTTGATAATTTCAGTTTCAATAGATGGATCTTCGTCACTGATGACTTCAAAAATATCAAACTCTTCACTTGGGTTATAGCTTGGCATTTTTTTGTTGCTTCTAAAATGGTCAATGACTAAATTGTGAGCAATTCTCAAGACCCATGGCAAAAATTTACCTTCTTCGTTATACTTTCCTTTTTTAAGGGTGTTAATTACTTTGATGAAGGTATCTTGAAAGATGTCCTCAGCCAATTCTTGATTTTGAATTTTATTGTAGATATAACTACTAATTCTATCTGAATGTCTGTTGATTAGAATTTCTAAAGCTTTCTCGTTACCGTTGATGTAATCCTTTACTAAAATTGAATCTTCTGTTATAGTTTTCATAATCACGTTTTAAATGGTTGTCGTTGGTTATTTATTACGTGACCAAATCTATCCGAAGCCTACACCGAATAGAAAAGTATGTTGTGAGTGAATGGATTTTTGATGTTAACTTGCAGAAAATTGTTATGAACGGCTTAAAATGGCCTATGAAACTCCTATAGATTAATGAGTAAGTCTGATATAGAGATTAAGGGTGCTGCTATGCACAACCTCAAAAAATTAGATGTAACGATTAAACGAAATAAACTTTCTGTTGTTACAGGTGTATCAGGATCCGGAAAGTCTAGTCTCGCCTTCGATACCTTATACGCAGAGGGTCAAAGGCGCTATGTAGAGAGTTTATCGTCTTATGCAAGACAGTTCTTAGGTAAGCTCGACAAACCTAAATTTGATGCTATCAATGGAATAGCTCCTGCAATTGCCATTGAACAAAAGGTGAATTCTTCAAACCCAAGGTCTACCGTTGGAACGGTTACTGAGGTTTACGAATATTTAAAACTGCTCTACGCCCGAATTGGGAAAACCTACGACCCTATAAGTGGTGAACTTATAAAAAGACATACAACTACAGATATCATTAATCGAATAACAGAACTGCCTGAAGGAAGTAAATGTTTATTATTAGCTCCTATAGTGGTTTCAAAAGATAAAGATCCGAGTAAAGTGTTAGGGCTTTTAGCCAAACAAGGGTTTGCAAGAATATACGTAGACGGCAGGGTTGAACGAATTGACAAACTACAAAACTTTGATTTACGTGAATTTGATCTTGTAGTCGATAGAATTGTGGTCAAACGAAATAATGAAGCATTCTTAAATCGTTTGTCAGCAGCCATAGACGATGCATTTTATCAAGGTAAAGGAATTGTAAAACTTTTACAGCTTGAAGACGGGACAGTCGAATCGTTTTCATCGAATTTCGAACTCAATGGCAGAACGTACGTAGAACCCAATATTCATTTATTTAGTTTTAACAATCCTTTTGGGGCTTGTCCAAAATGTGGTGGATACGGTGATATTCTTGGTATCGATCCAGAATTGGTCATACCAGATAGCAGTAAGTCGATCTATCAAGGTGCTATAGCTCCTTGGAAAGGTGAGAAATTTTCTTGGTATAAAGATCAGCTCATAAACACGAGCAGTCAGCATAAGCTTCCTATACACAAACCGTGGTTTGAATTAAGTGCTGCACAAAAACAAAAAGTTTGGAATGGAAGTCGCGAATTTATAGGACTACACTCCTTTTTTGAAGAACTCGAGTCTCAGAATTATAAAATTCAAAATCGCGTTTTATTATCTCGTTATAGGGGCAAATCTATTTGTAGTTCTTGTCAAGGAACTCGACTTCGTGAAGACGCCAATTTTGTAAAAATTAACAGTCATGCAATTACTGATCTAGTTCACTTACCGATATCAGACTTGAACCGTTTATTTTCTTCATTTGAGTTTAACGACTATGAGCGTAAAGTAGCAGAGCGTTTGATTTACGAGATACAATCCCGTTTATCTTTTTTAGTTAAGATCGGTCTTGGATACCTTACGCTTAATAGAAAGTCGAACACCCTCTCTGGTGGAGAAACCCAGCGTATTAATATTGCGACATCATTGGGGAGTAGTTTAGTTGGGTCGATGTACATTCTAGACGAACCAAGTATTGGATTGCACAGCAAGGATACTGAACAATTAATTCAAATTTTATGTGATTTAAGAGACTTAGGTAATACCGTTATTGTGGTAGAACACGACGAGGATATCATGAAAGCAGCTGATGAAATAATAGACATTGGCCCAAAAGCAGGCCGTTTAGGAGGTGAATTAGTTGCTCAAGATTCTTATAAAGGTCTTGAATCTTCATCAAGTTTAACAGCTAAATATTTACATGGCACTGAACATATTGAAATACCAAAAATACGAAGGACTTCTAAATTAAAAATTGAACTGAAAGGAGCTCGGGCGAATAACCTAAAGAATATTGATGTCTCTATTCCTCTTGAATGTTTAAGCGTGATTACGGGAGTTTCCGGAAGTGGTAAGAGCACCCTGGTTAGGGATATCCTCTACCCTGCTCTGCACAAAGTTGTTCACGGACATGGAGATAAGCCAGGAGAATTTTCAGAATTAACAGGAGCTGTTTCAGAAATCAAACAGGTTGAATTTGTAAATCAAAATCCAATTGGAAGGTCTTCAAGGTCTAATCCAGTGACCTATTTAAAAATCTACGATGAAATCAGAACCCTGTTTTCTAAACAGAAAAGAAGCCAATTAAAAGGATATAAAGCCAAGCACTTTTCTTTTAATGTGGATGGAGGTCGATGTGAAAAATGCAAGGGTGATGGACTGGTTACCATTGAAATGCAGTTTATGGCAGATGTAAATATCGTCTGCGATGTATGTAAAGGCAAACGGTTTAAAAAAGAAATATTAGAAGTCAAATTTCACGACAACAATATAGCTGACGTTTTAGATATGACCATTGACGAGGCCATCACTTTTTTTAACACTCATGGTGAAGAAAAGATTGCTGAAAAACTAATGCCATTATCTGCTGTAGGTATGGGTTACATTTGTTTGGGTCAGTCATCATCAACCTTGTCTGGTGGAGAAGCACAACGCATCAAGTTGGCCTATTTTTTATCGAAAGGAAATCACAAAGAACACTGCCTTTTTATTTTTGATGAACCCACAACGGGTCTTCACTTTGATGACATCAAAAAATTACTATATGCGTTCAATCAACTGATCGAAAATGGGCATTCAGTTTTAGTTATAGAACATCATTTAGATCTAATTAAATGTGCGGATCACATTATAGATTTAGGACCAGAAGGAGGTGAACAAGGTGGTCAAGTGGTTTGTTTTGGAACTCCTGAGGATATCTCCAAGCACAAACAATCGTATACGGCACAGTTCTTAAAAGAGAAATTAACGAGCTCGTAGAGAATTAAGTACATCTTTTAGACTAGAAATCCATTTGAACTTATAACAGATAAGTAAAAAGATTGCCGTTTGAGCAGTGAGTTTGAGCAATCCAGACCAAAGGTCTAAGGCATTGAATAAACTGAGCGAAAATACCGCAGTTAACATAAAGAGTACTGCAATAGATTTGAATAAATTTAGACTGAAGGGATGAATGCGATGTTTATTCCAAAGCAAAACGAGTTTAAAGGTAAAAAAACCTAAAAGCGTTAGTGTAGTAGCAAGAGCAGCTCCGTTTATACCGTAAACAGGAATAATACTCACATTCAAGTATACACCGAGTATTCCAAAAATTAAAGCTCCGATTAAAAAGGAGGTATATGAATTTGAGAATATTAAAACTGCATTACCAATACCAATAATGGCCTCGAGTAGTCTTGTGAATCCAATGAGTAAAACGACGAAATAAAGACCTTCATAGGCTTGGGGTAAAGAAGAGGAAATTAGCGGCATATTTGTGAGCAGCACAAAGAAAATAAATCCACTTACCAAGAATAGATGAAAACTACTGTTTTTAGTAAAATCGTATAAGGCCTTTTCGTTTTTATGCTTCAAATAATCAACAGTAACTGTATTGGTTATATGTTGCATCGATCTATACGGAATAGCAATCACAGTGGCTATATAAACACCAACAGCGTATACGGCAACCTGGCCAATCTCAAGATAACGTCCAATCATGAACTTATCTAATTCCAGAAAAACAACTGTTGAAAATGCACCGAAAATGACCAACAAGCTGTACCTTAAAATATCCTTTTTAAAGGGAATCCATCCCTTAGCAAAACGAATTTTAATTTTCATTTTTTGAAAATATACAAGCATTAGGAAAACTCGAAGTACATAGATGATACAAATAATTACAATAATTGTGGCCAACGAAAAATTCACATACAAATGAATTAACAACAGAAGACTTATTCCAAGTCGAACAAATAGCTCTTTTAAAAAGGTGCCAAAAATGGTCTTTAAATGAATTTTACTTATAGCAAAACATATTTCAAAAACAGCCATAGCAAGTCCTAAAACCCAGATAAATACAGTCAATTCTTTTAATTCAGTTGTTGTAACCCCAATCAAAGACTTGAATGCTCCTTGACCAAGGTAAAATACAAGCCCGAGAAGTATAAGATAGAGGGTATAGTATTGCAGAAGAATTTTATAAATCTTATCATTTTCTTTAGAAGAATCTCTGCCGAGGTATTTGATTAAAGTTTGCTGCACACCTCCGCTTAGAATTGGAGAGATCAGTGTAGAACTCGCCAATAAAAAAGCTATAATTCCGTAAGAGTTGACATCGAGAAATTGCACAAAAAAGACTAAGGTATTCAGTGCTCCAAATACGAATCCCCCTAAAGTCAAAAGACTGTTGTACGTTGTTTGTCTAAATATGTACTGCATTATTTACAATAATAGTCGCCAAATCTTGGGTCAGTTTTTTTCTGTGAAACTGCTCCGATTTATTTAACGCTAAATCTAAAGTATTGTTTTTGAATTGATTAAAAGCCTCAATAAGATAAGCCTTTAATTCATCCTTTTGCGAATAGCTAAAGTAGGATCCTGCCTTTAATGCTGTAATTAATTCACCTGCCGACCAATTCTCAGGACCAAGGGCTAAAACAGGTCTGTTTACCCCTAAGTATTCGAAAAGCTTGCCAGGAATAATCTCACTCGTTTGCTCACTATTGATTTCTATAAGTAACAATACTTGACTGCTCGACATAAGCTCAATGGCTTCCTGATGAGGAACATACCCTTGAAAGTGAACAATTGAATCCAGTTTATAATGTGCTATGATTTCTTTAAAGTTACTTGCTTGTTTCCCGTAAAAATGAAGTTCAAAACAAGCATTGAAATCTTTATTCTCATTAATTAAGTCTGATAAAACCTCCCATAATAAAAGAGGGTTTCGATCACGAAGTAAGCTGCCGACGTACGACATTTTAAAGACCTCAGAGTTTGGTTTGAGTTTTGGATTGTCAAAATCATAGCCATTAGTTATGAGATGTATGGGCTTGTTTGTAATCTTTTCGAAGTTGGATTTAGTTTTAGGACTGGTCACAATTAGATCATCACAAGAGTTGAGTACCTGTTCTTCTAGTTTTTTGTGTATTTGTTTTGAACGCTTAGACAATCTCAAGTAACGATGATACGAAATCGTGGTCCACGGATCCCTAAAATCTGCAATCCATCTTAAAGATGTTTTATTTTTTAGCGCTAAGCCGATGAGATGAACACTGTGCGGAGGCCCTGTAGTAATTAAGGTGTCTATTTCAGGATTATTCTTTAGGTAGACATCAATAGTTTTTAAGACTTTGTTTTTCCAATATTTACGGGCATCAGGAATAAATAAATTCCCTCTTAAATAAAGCAGTATTTTTTCAAAAAGACCGGGGTTGGCACTCAGCATCCCAGCAGATAATTGATTTGCTTTTTTTCTTGAAAAAAACTTAAAAATTTGATTAGGCTCGAAAATAGGAACACGAATTAATTCTGGACTACTTTCTTTGGTCTCATCCCACTCATTGTCAACAATAGGATAAGTGGCATTTTCTGGAATTACTACGATCGGTTCAATATCAAATTGAGGAAGGTACTTGACAAATTTTAACCAGCGTTGAACGCCTGGTCCGCCAGCAGGAGGCCAATAATAAGATACTATTAAAACCTTTTTCTTCAAGTCTCCTTAGGTTTTATGGCATTTAACACATAAAAGATAAACAAGAAGACTAAAAGAGTATGCCCTATCCAATGTCCTATTTCAGCTTTTGCAACAATCACAGGATTAAAGCGCATTTCAATTTTATAGCTTCCAGCAGGTAAAAATGCACCTCTAAGGGCATAATTCACACGCTCAAGCTTTATGGGTTCATCATCTAAGTACAACTGCCAATCTTCTGTTGAGGCCATGGGATACCATTCTGAAAACACTACAAAAGAGTTTTTATCACTTTGATATTCATAGACATGTAAATCTGGACTATGCGAGAGACTTGTAATACTTCTGGATGCACCTGAACCTATTGCTGCAGCTTTAGTAGGATTTTGGATTACCGCTGTGTTACTCAGGTCAATGTTAGCTATGGACTGAATCGCCTCATCTGCATTATTGGCAATGACTAAAGAATCTACAAACCAAGCTGGACCAAAATTGTTTTCGTTAATGCTGTAACCTGGACCATCTACATTCTGATTAATCAAATACTTTACATTAAGCATGTTCAATATTTGAGGATTTCCCTTAAAGATGTGATAATCGAAAAGATTTTGAACATATCCGGGTTTTGCCGCGTGATAACCTCCCAGTGAATTGTGAAAATAAGAAGTTTTGGCTCCGTTGAGGCCTTCATTTAGATTGTAAACTCTGTAGTACGATTGGTCTTTTTTTATGGCTTGGTCCACAGCTGTTTGTTGAAAAGGTGTCTCAATGGTATTTTGACTTACCCAATCATCACTTGTGAAATAACGATCGCTCACTCTTCCCAAATCGAAAAGTATTAAAATACCACAACCTATATAAAACAATAGGCCGTTTTTAAGCTTGGAATTCGTTTGAAGCCATAGCAGCGATGCCATAAAGGTAAGCAAGATAATTCCAGTAAGAATATCATTTGAATAAACACTTTTTCGATCCTCAATTAGCGCTTCTACAAAACCGGCGCCGAAATTTTGTGCGTAATAAGAGTCATTTAAACCAGAAAATGAGAACAAACCTCTTCCGAGCAAAAGAAGAATTCCTATGATGAGAAATACGCCTGAAGTCTGTACTAATTTCTTTTGATTTGGCTTATTTAAATAATCTACCAGGCCTAATACTGCAAGAATAGGGAAGCAGAATTCGATTAAAACTTGAATAGAGGAAACAGCTCTAAACTTATTGTATAGCGGAAAATAATCAATAAAAAATGAGGTGAGTAATTCAAAATTTTTACCCCATGAAAGCATTAGACTTACCCCTGTAGTGATCCAAAGTATTTTATTGAGTCGTCTCATCTTTTTTGAAAAACCGAGAAATGCGAGAAAAACGATAAGTATACCCAAATAGGCAGGTGCTGCTACAATAGGCTGATTTCCCCAATAAAGAGGGGCTCTTTGCACAAAATCCTTTGCTTGTTTGGTAGTTGCACCCAATCTTTTTAAATAGTTGTAGGTAGATGAATTATCAGATAAAGGTTCGGCATTAGAACCTCCGTAAAACCTTGGAAAGATTAGATTAAGGCTCTCTCCTATCCCATAACTGTATTGGGTGATGTACTCATAGTCTAATCCACTTAAATTTTCTTTTGCTTGACCATCAGCATTTAATTTTAATTCAGAGGTCCCTCTGGTGCTCCATTCAGAGTATAATTTAGTGGTGATTAAGGTTGCGGTATTGCATAAAATTCCAATAATTAAAGCCGCTAAAAACAAATAGGAAGATTTAATGAAGGGTTTGTAGTTTTTGGATTTGATCGCCTCATAGAGGTAAAATAAACCTGCTATCAATAGTAAGAATCCAAAGTAATAGGTCATTTGATAATGATTGGCAACAAGTTCTAGGGCCCAACCTAAGGAGGAGAGCAGTACTCCTATTAACCATTTAGATTTTTCAAACAGCAATATAAAGCCCGATAGCAATAAAGGAAAGTAACCTATGGCATGAGCTTTGGCGTTGTGTCCAACATCGATAATAATCATAAAATAGGTTGAGAATCCGAATGCTAGAGCTCCCAAGATGGCGATTCGAATATCAACATTTAACACCAGCATTAACACATAGAATGAAATCAAATACAAGAATAGGTAGTCTGCTGGCCTTGGTAGAAATCGAATAATACGATCTATATTTTTGATGAAATGTCCGCTGTATTGTGCGCCAAGTTGATAGGTATACATTCCTCCAAAAGCGGCATCTGTCCAATATACCTCCCTGGCTTCACTCTCACGTATTTGGTTTCTTTCTTTAGCCATCCCGTTGTACTGAATGATATCTGATTGAAACAAGGCCTCACCTTTTAATACTGGATTAAATACGACTACAGACACAAGTGCAAAAGACGCTAAAACTAAAAAGTGTGTTAAAAAAAGCTTATTGGTTAAAATTTTAATCATTCAAAGGCTATTTAAGATGTAAATTTAAGCAATAGAAATTTCCTTTTATGCTTTGGTGCCCCTCAAAGAAATACATTCACTTTATTCTACTTTTTATTGGTTTTGCAGTTAAGTCTTATGGACAGTACACTGAGGTAATCAATACCAATCGTCCTGGAGTGACCATAGGTGCATTTGGTGTCTCAAAGAGCGTTTTTCAAATTGAATACGGTTTTCAAGGTATTTCAAGCACACACAGTGTTAAAAATTACAAGGCAAACTCCAATCAATATGAGCTGGACATCCGTAAAGGAGTATTAAAGGATAATCTTGAGTTATTTATAAATGCGCGATTTACTGAATCTGATAGCACAATCAATAGACTTAGTACCTCTTATAGAAGACAGGTAAGCGATTTAAGTGAACTTAGAATCGGACTTAAGTACTTATTGTGGGATCCTTATAAAAGAACTAATCTAGGAGAAAGAAACATCTACAGCTGGCGTGCAAATAAAGTCATTAGACTGCGTAATTTCATTCCATCAGTAGCCTTATGGGCTTCGACAAGTTTCAATATGGAGGGTAATGCTTTTATGAACTATCCATCGGTTAGCAAATTTTCTCCTGCCGCAGGAATCATTACCCAAAGTCAATTGAATGATTACTGGACTTGGACCAATAATGTTTTTGTATTCAATCTATTAGATAAACCTGCTTTTTATTATGACTTTAGAAGTTCTATTATAAAAGGATTTAAAAATAGTAGATGGAGTATCTTTATAGAGCAGAATACGATTTATGGTGATCAGTACGCAGATTTGATTTTAAGATCTGGTGTGGCTTATTTGTCTTATGAAAATCTTCAATTTGATTTGTATGCTGGTTACAATGTGAAGAGCACACCTAGATTGTTGTCGGTTGGGTTTGGGGGATCGTTTAGAATAGACCGAAGCGACCAAAAACGCCTTAAAACAAGATATTAACTTAAAATAGTGTCAATGATTAATGTAGTAGAGGTCAAAAAACCAAAAGACCTGAAGACCTTTGTTAAATTTCCATTTAAACTCTATAAGGATAACAAATATTGGGTACCCCCTATTATCAATGAGGAATTAGAAACATTTAATGAAGACCTTAATCCTGTTTTTGAGCACGCAAAGGCTCGATTTTTCTTAGCGTATAAAAACAATGAGCTGGTAGGTCGTGTTGCAGCTATTGTGAATTGGACTGAGGTAAAACAACAAAAAGTTCTAAAAATGCGCTTTGGTTGGTTTGACTTTGTAGATGATTTAGCGGTTTCAGAAGCATTGCTCAATAAGGTTTATCAAATTGGAAACAGCTTGAATTTGAAATATATGGAGGGGCCTGTAGGATTCTCTAATCTCGATAAAGTCGGTGTTTTAGTTTCTGGTTTTGATGTGCTTGGAACAATGATTACATGGTACAATCACGAGTACTATCAAAAACATTATGAGGCCTTTGGAATGCTTAAAGAAAAAGGCTATTTAGAGAGCCATTTTCCTGCTGTTAATGCAGATCCTAAATTTTTTGTTCGACACAGTAAAGTCATCGCAGAACGATTTGAGCTAAAAACCAAAAACTTCACAACATCAAAAGAGTTGATGCCTTATGTAGACCAGATGTTTGATCTATTCAATGAAAGTTATGCAAAGCTCTCTTCTTTTGTGCCTATTTCAGATCGACAAAAGGCTTACTTTAAAAAGAAATACCTAAACTTTTTAAGTCCTGAATACATCAAATTTGTGGTCAATAAGAGTGATGAACTCATTGCTTTTGCTATTGTTATGCCCTCTTTTTCTAAAGCTCTTCAAAAGGCCAATGGAAAATTATTTCCGTTTGGATTCTATCATCTTCTTCAAGCTAAGAAACACTCAAAAGATGTTACTTTTTATTTGATAGGAATTCGTCCGGATTATCAAAATAAAGGAGTGACTACGCTATTATTCACAGACATGAAGAAAACCTTTGACCTAAGAGGTGTGGAGAATTGCCACAGAACTCCTGAGCTAGAGGATAATCACGCAGTACATAGATTATGGGAGAATTTCGATCCTAAAATCGTAAAAAGGAGAAATACCTATAGAAAAGACTTTTAGTCTGCCTTAACAGAAGCAGATAATCTTTTGTAGACACCTGATTCTAATCGTTCCCTAATTTTAGAAAAAGCAACCAAGGTCTCCTCTACATCTTGCAGCGTATGTGTTGCAGTAGGAATTAATCTTAAAAGAATTAATCCTTTAGGAATTACTGGGTACACCACAATAGAACAGAAAATACCGTAGTTTTCTCTTAAATCTTTTACCAAGGCCATAGCCTCTGGAATCGTTCCGTTAAGATAAACAGGAGTAACACAAGATGATGTGTTTCCGATATCAAATCCGTTTTCTTTTAAACCGTTTTGCAGTGCATTGACATTTTCCCACAATTTATTCTTGAGTTCGGGTTGTGTTCTCAACATATGTAAACGCTTTAAAGCCCCTTTGACGTAAATCATGGGTAAGGACTTGGCGAACATCTGTGATCTCAAGTTGTATTTTAAATAGTCAATAATTTCTTTATCTGCCGATAAGAAGGCACCTATTCCTGCTAAAGACTTTGCAAATGTTGCAAAATAAACGTCTATATCGTCTTGAATTCCCTGCTCTTCTCCTGCTCCTGCTCCAGTTTTTCCAAGTGTACCGAATCCATGAGCATCATCGACTAAAAGTCTGAAGTTAAATTTCTTCTTAAGTTCAACAATTTCCTTTAGTTTACCTTGCTCTCCTCGCATTCCAAAAACACCTTCAGAAATAACCAAGATTCCACCATTTTGCTGCTCTGCGAGTTTTGTTGCACGTTCAAGGTTTTTTTCAAGGCTTTCAATGTCGTTGTGTTTAAAGGTAAAACGCTTGCCCATATGCAGACGAACACCGTCAATAATACAAGCGTGACAATCTACATCGTATACGATTATATCGTCTTTTGATACCAAAGCGTCTATAGCAGACATGATTCCTTGGTAACCAAAATTCAATAGATAAGCCGCTTCTTTTTGAGAAAAATCGGCTAATTCATTTTGTAATTGTTCGTGATAGTCAGTGTGTCCACTCATCATACGCGCTCCCATTGGGTAGGCAGCACCATAAGTTCTTGCGGCCTCTGCATCTTCTTCAATTACTTCAGGAAGATTTGCTAGACCCAAATAATCATTCACACTCCAAGTAATAACATCCTTTCCTTGGAATTTCATTCTATTTGAGATAGGACCTTCTAATTTTGGAAATACAAAATAGCCTTCTGCAATTGAAGCCCATTTACCTAAAGGACCTTTATTTTCAATAATTCTGTCGAATAAATCTCTCATATCAATATATCGTCAATCGTAATTTTCGGTTGGCAAACTTAATACTTTTAAGTCTAATATTAAGATTTCGTTTAGCCTATTTAATGTAGTTGATGGCGGTTTCTTGCGCTTGTGTTTTTTTGTCGAGAAAGCCTTGGTCATTCATCCAATCCTCACTGTATATTTTACTCATATAGCGAGATCCATGGTCAGGAAAAATTACTACAACAACACTGTCTTTATTAAAATAACCTTGTGCGGCATACTGTTCCATACCTTGAAGAGCGGCTCCAGAAGTGTATCCCACAAATAACCCTTCAGTTTTAGATATATTTCTGGCCATCAGTGCACTTTCTTTATCGGTCACTTTGGTGAAGGTATCAATGACTGAAAAATCAGTTGCAGTAGGAATAAGATTTTTACCTAAACCTTCTATTCGATATGGAAAAATTTCTTTTTCATCAAACCTTCCAGTTTCATGATACTTTGCAATCACTGAGCCATAAGCATCTACACCTAAAACTTTCACATCAGAATTCATTTCTTTTAAAAAGCGTGCAGTACCCGAAATTGTTCCTCCAGTTCCACTACAAGCAATTAAATGCGTGATTTGACCTTTTGTTTGTTCCCAAATTTCTGGTCCTGTTGTTCTGTAATGCGCCTCAGTATTGAGTTCATTAAAATATTGATTGATGTAGATAGAATTCGGTGTCTCTTTGTGTATTCTTTTAGCCACTTCGTAATACGACCTAGGATCCTCAGCAGCAACATGAGCTGGACAAACATGAACTTCAGCTCCCATGGCCTTTAATCCCTCTATTTTATCTTTAGAGGACTTAGAACTTACCGCTAAAATACACTTGTATCCTTTAATCATACTAGCCATAGCGATACTGAATCCTGTATTTCCGGATGTGGTCTCAACTATGGTACTTCCCTTTTTTAATATCCCTTTGCGTTCTGCTTCTTCAATGATAAAGATGGCGATGCGGTCTTTTGCAGAATGACCCGGATTGAAAGCCTCTACTTTTGCGTAATGTGCCCCTGGAATATGAGATACAATGCGATTTAACTTGACCAAAGGAGTGTTGCCCACGAGTTCGAGAATATTGTTGTAGGCATCTATTGGTTTCTGCATGTAGAAAAGTATTGGTTAAAAGCCCTCAAATATAAGAAAACTAGCTCAATTCGATGTTTTGAAACAGTGCGTAGAATTTTAGCGTTGATGTTCGTCTAAAACTTTTAATATAAAAGCATATTCTTTAGCCACCTCTTTGATGGATTCAAAGCGACCTGAAGCCCCTGAATGTCCTGTATCCATATTGATTTCAAAAAGAAGTAGATTTTGATCTGTTTTATTTTTTCTGAGCCTTGCCACCCATTTAGCCGGTTCCCAATACTGCACTTGTGAATCGTGTAAACCCGCCGTGATCAATAGGTGTGGATAATCTTGAGGCACAACATTATCATAAGGCGAATAGGATTTCATATAATCAAAGAAAGTAGGATTATTGGGGTTGCCCCATTCTTCATACTCCCCAGTGGTTAAAGGAATACTTTCGTCTAGCATCGTGGTGACTACATCTACGAATGGCACCTGAGCAATTATTGCTTTGAATAACTGAGGATACTCATTAAGCGCGACACCCATTAATAAACCACCTGCGGAACCTCCCATACCGATAAGACTACTTTCAGTTGTATATCCTTGCTGAATGAGATGTAAGGCACAAGATTTGTAATCATTAAAGGTGTTTTTCTTGTTCAATAATTTTCCAGAATCATACCATGGCCGTCCTAAATACTCTCCTCCTCTAATATGGGCAATAGCGAATGTAAATCCTCTATTCAGCAACGATAATCGCGCAATTGAAAAATAAGGATCTATGGTTGATCCGTAAGAACCATAGGCATACAAGACTAATTTTTTAGAATCTTCAGCTCTATATTTCTTGTGGTATACCATGCTAATAGGTATACTTTTTTGATCTTCAGAGGTAGCCCAAATTCGTTTTGATTCGTACTGTTCTTCGTCATAGGTTCCTTGGACTTCTTGTTGTTTTAACAATTCGATTTCCTTGGTGTTTAAATCAATTTCAAAAACGGAAGGAGCCTTGGTCATACTGCTATAAAAGTAGCGTAGCTTGGTTGAGTTAAACTCTACATTGGTTTGAAAATGTGCGACATAAGTTTCGCCTAATAATGGAATTATATAGCACTCGGAGGTATTCCAATCTATTATTTTGAGCCTACTCAACCCGTTTACTCTTTCATCGATGCAATAGTGTGATTCAAAAAATTCAAAATCCTCAAGTAGAATGGCTTCGTTGTGCTCGATAAACTCTGTCCAATTCTCAATTGCGGTATCGGCAGTAGAAGTTCGCATTAATTTAAAATTAAAAGCTGCGTCTTTATTGGTCAGAATGTAAAAATGGGCTCCATAATGAGCGATTGAGTATTCTAGTCCTTTTTCTCTCTTGTGAAAAATTTCGAAAGATGCCTCATGAGAATTAGCATCACAATACTGATATTCAGTTGAATTTGTACTGGCACTCTCAATAATGATATAGGCCTTAGACTTTGATTTATATACACCTACGGTATATTCTGTGTCGGTCTCTTCATACACTAATTGGTCTTGCTCACTTTCTGTGCCTATAATGTGTTTGTATATGCGATACGCTCTTAGGGTTACAGGATCTTTGCGGGTGTAGTAAACAGCCTTGTTGTCGTTTGACCAACAGCAACTTCCTGTTGTTTTTTCAATTTGATCTTTCAGTAATGCTCCTGTTTTTAAATCTTTAAACCTCAAAAGGTACTCACGTCTAGAAACGGTGTCTACACAAAATGCAGCAACAGTATTCGCTTCATTTATTTTATAAGACGCAAATTGGTAAAAAGAATGACCTTCAGCCATTTGATTTACATCAAAAAGCAGTTCTTCTTCAGCGTCTAAAGTTCCTTTTCTTCGGGTAAAAATGGGATATTGTAGATCTTTTTTTGTTTTACTGATGTACCAATATCCATTTTTAAAAACGGGTAAGGATTCATCGTCTTCCTTAATGCGCGAGCGTATTTCAGCATACAATTTATCGACGAGTTCTTCACAATCTCTCATGTGATGCTGATAATATGTATTTTCTGCATTGAGATAGGGAATTAAATCAGGATGATCTCTATCATTCATCCAGTAAAACTCATCAACTCTTGTGATACCGTGGTTTTCTAAAAGTTTTGGAAACTCTGCTGCTTTAGGAGTCTTCACTATAATGCCATGTTTTTTAGCGTTTGTAAGACATGATCATGATCCTGATCTGAATAATCTAAATGGGTTACAAATCTCAATTTAGAACTATCCATTGCAATTAAATCGATATGCTGGGCTTTAAACTTTTGAATAATATCTTCTGCAGTGCTATTTTCTGTGTCAATGTTGAAAATGACAATATTGGTTTCTGTTGGTTCTACAGATTTCACCCATTTTATAGCTGATAATGCTGTCGAGAGTTCTTTAGCTTTGCGATGATCTATTGCCAATCGTTCAAAGTGGTGATCCATTGCAAAACTTGCGGCACTTGCGAGGTAACCTACCTGTCTCATACCCCCTCCTAAAATTTTTCTTATGCGGAGTGCCTTGTCGATAAAAGCTTTTGAACCTAGCAAGGCAGAACCAATCGGGGCTCCTAATCCCTTGCTAAAACAGACAGATATAGTGTCAAATTGTGCTCCGTATTCTTTTGGGTCGTGATTCTTTGCTACTAGTGCATTCCACAAGCGTGCGCCATCTAGATGAAAGGCCAAGCCATGACTCGTACACACCTCTTTAATTGCCTTTATTTCTTGAAGTTCATAACAAGCTCCACCCCCTTTATTTGTGGTGTTTTCTAAACTGACAAGACGGGTTCTTGGCGAATGGTAAAAATCAGGTGGATTGATGGCTTGTTTAACTTGTTCAGCAGCAATTCTTCCACGATCACCTTTGATTAATTTACACGAAACACCACTATTAAAACTTGCGCCACCGCCTTCATAATTATAAATATGTGAATAATGGTCACATATCACTTGATCACCGGGTTCGGTGTGTAATTTAATAGCGGTTTGATTGGCCATCGTTCCACTTGGAAAGAAAAGAGCCGCCTCTTTATTAAAGAAACGTGCAACTTTTTCCTCTAAAGCGTTGGTACTCTCATCATTTTTGAAAACATCATCACCTACTTTTGCGCTCATCATAAAATCGAGCATCCCAGGCGTAGGTTTAGTTACTGTGTCGCTTATTAAATTGATCATTATTCAAAACATTGATATAAGGCTGGCATCCCTATAGGAGAGCCATCTGGAATCTTGACCACTTTTTGATTACTCTTAAATCCTTTGGGATTACCCAAAAATGAATTTATTTTCTTCAACATGTATATTGCCGTAGGGTCTGTAGGCTTATCACTGAGATAAGTTTTTAATCGCATCATTTCAAAAACAACTTGCTCAGTCACTTGTGGATAGGCATTTTCATCTGAAGCTACGGCCATTAGATGTTCTAAAACACTCCAGTTGATCAGTTCTTGAATATTGGAATAATACCCTTTGTCGTTTTTACTCTTTACTGTGTGATTTAAAAGTTCTTTGAGTAAATCATCAAATCCGTATTGTTTAGAGTCAAATGCTTTTTGCTGAACCATTCTGTTCATGCGTTCAGCATTGAGTAAAAATCCTAGGGTAAAGTTTGCCGAGGTTTCAGCTGCAGCATAGGGGTCAAAAGCTACTCCTGTTTTTGACTTAAAAGACTCGCGAGTTCTTGGATAACCATAGGCTCTTGGTGGAAATAAGCTTAATTTTTCTTCAGGAATAGCAATTTCAGAGGCTTTTAAAGTTCTTATAAGTGCTGACATTGCCTTTTTTTGTAACTCCTTCGACACATAAGTCGGTTTGTTGGTCGGACTACCCACTTTAGCGTATTCATAGTACATTCCTCCCAACAATTTGGCTACAGCCTCTGTTTGATAGCGATGAAAGAAATAGAGTGGTACAAATACGTCTTCAAGCTCTGAATAAGCAAAACCACTTGGAATGTTGCTTTCTGAAAAGTTGGCAATACCTTTTTTTCTAACATCCAACACACGATTTAATTCATCTGTAATATCATTTCCATTATCCCACAAATGTGCATTTGCATGAGCACTTGATGCGGGACGGGCGTCTGAATCACTTATAAACTCGAGGCCTTGACGATGCGCATTGTCTAAAATAGCATCTAAAGCCTTATTTTCGTTTACTCCATCTGCAAAATCACTGTAGGCATAAGCAACAAACACCTTATCCCATTCACCTATGCCTGTGTCGTAGGCTTCTTTGATTTGCAAATTGCCATTACGATCATATTCAAACATGGGATGAGGATAATCCATAACTGAAGCCCTTGAATTAGTGCTCGATGCAAAATTGTGGGCGAAACCTAAAGTATGCCCTATTTCGTGTGCCGAGAGTTGACGAATACGAGCTATAGCCAATTCAAGCATGGTATTGTGATTTTTATCATTGCTCTTATAAGGACTGTTCATTAAAGCTTGAGCGATCATAAAGTCTTGACGAATTCTTAAACTACCTAAACTCACATGACCTTTGATGATTTCTCCTGTTCTTGGATCGGTCACACTGCTTCCGTAGCTCCATCCTCGAGTAGAACGATGAATCCATTGTATAACGTTGTATCTCACGTCAAGTGGATCCGCATCTTCTGGAAGCATTTTTACCTGAAAGGCATTTTTATATCCAATGGCTTCAAATGCCTGATTCCACCAACGACCTCCTTCAAGCAAGGCAGATTTTACAGGTTCTGGAGTACCATTATCTAGATAGTAAATTATAGGTTCTACAGCTTCGCTAACTGCAGCATTTGGATCTACTTTCTCTAATCTATGCCTTCTGACATATCGCTTCATAATAGGCTCTTCTACAGGTGTTGCATAGTCCATAAAAGTAAAGGGATAAACTCCTGATCTGGTATCGAATTTTCTCATCTCAAAATTCAAATCAGGTAGTTCAATAAAAGAGTGATGCTGAGCAACTGTAACTGCACTGGCATCTGGAGTCACTGAACGTATGTAACTTCCTGTTGGAGTGCCAGCAAAAGTCAAATAAACATCGAATTCTATGTTTTTCTCAAAGGCTTTTGTTCGTTCTGTATTAAGTGCACTGCGTTTTAAATCTAAACTATAGTTTCCTTGTTGTGCACGTTTTAGGCGAGCTGAAACACCATGAGCGTCTCTATATAAAAATGGAGTAAGGTCAATTAAATAAGCATTTTCACCTTGGTCTGCAATTGGAAAGCTATGTATGATTGATTTTGCGAAGGCTTGTTCAACTGCTTTAACCTCTAATTTATTTGAACTTAAGGCTCTGTAGTCTTGGTTGGGCTCCAATAACATGAGTTTATTCCCCATTTTTTTGAAATACACCACCTTCTCTCCTCCGAGTTGACCTCGATCTAAGCCGATATCATTACTACCTATACCGCTGCTTAAGGCATGTACGTAAAGAAACTCTTTTTCTAAGTCTTGAACTTCGAGATAGATTTTGTCTGTCGCTTGATCAATGTAATAATTGAAAAAACCTTCATTTTTTTGATAATTCTCAATGTTTTCAAAGCTTTGAGCCAATAAGGAAGTGCTCAATAACAAAAAATAAATCTGATAAATTGATTTCATGACCTTTAAATTTTAGAAGAATAAATGTATCAAATATATGTTTGATAACATCACCCTTTATATTTTTGTTTTTGTAATTATCCGTTATGGTACAAGAAGAAAAGACTAAAAATCTCATCGATCGCCTTGGTGCGTTAAGGAGGTATCTTTGACATAGATGCCAAAAAAATAGAAATCCAAAATCAAGAAGAAAAAACCTTAGAACCCGGTTTTTGGGACAATCAAATTGAAGCTCAAAAACACATGAAAAAATTAAAGGGTCTCAAATTTTGGGTGCAATCATTCAATCAAGCTCAACAGGCTGTGCAAGACGCAGAAGTACTTTTAGAATTTTTTAAAGAAGCCGAAGTTCAAATTCAAGAAATCGACAGTCAATTGAATGCGACAGAAACCTTGATTGAAAATCTCGAATTTCGCAATATGCTTTCAGAAGAAGGTGATGAACTATCTGCCGTGCTTCAAATCACTGCTGGAGCCGGAGGAACAGAGAGTTGTGACTGGGCATCAATGCTGATGAGAATGTACAAGATGTGGGCGGAGAAAAATGGGTACCAGCTCAAAGAACTCAATTATCAAGAAGGAGACGTAGCTGGAATCAAAACCGTGACTTTACAAATAGACGGTGATTTTGGTTTTGGATGGTTGAAAGGTGAAAACGGAGTTCATCGACTCGTTCGCATATCACCTTTTGACAGTAATGCGAAACGGCACACCTCTTTTGCTTCAGTATATGTTTACCCTCTTGTTGACGACAGTATCGAAATTGACATCAACCCTTCAGACATTGAAATCACTACAGCGCGCTCAAGTGGTGCGGGTGGACAAAATGTTAACAAAGTTGAAACCAAAGTGCAACTGGTGCACAAACCTACTGGAATCCAAATAAGCTGCTCAGATTCTCGATCTCAACACGACAATAGAGCCACTGCTTTGAACATGTTAAAGTCTCAATTATATGAGATTGAATTGCGAAAAAAACAGGAAGCCAGACGAGAAATTGAAAATTCCAAGATGAAAATTGAATGGGGTTCTCAAATTAGAAACTATGTCATGCATCCCTACAAATTGGTTAAAGATGTTCGGACGGCTGAAGAAACTGGTAATGTTGAAGCTGTAATGAACGGAGATATCAATGCCTTTCTCAAATCGTTTTTGATGATGAACGGGCAAAGGGAAGTCAATTGAAAAAAGGCGCCTGAAAAATACCAAAAATCAGACGCCTTTTGAACCTAACTAAAACACGAAGTGAAAAACTTGTTGTTTATAAAACACCTGTAATCACCATTTCCCCCTCCATTTTTTAACTTTTAAAAAATCTCATTAGACTTTGTTCCTCAATTATTAGTCTACCATATGCTGTAAAGTCTTATATATCGGGAACTATGGTTATTTTTGTCGCACAATTGTTTTGCTTTGAGTTATGAATATTAACATAAGCTTAACATATCAAAACTAAACCCACATGGAAGATATTCGTCAAAACAACGTGAGAAAGCTTTTTTTTTCCCTTTTAATAGTATTCACAACTATTCCCATTTATAGTCAATTTGGCTATGGTGGATATGGTTACGGCGGTTATGGCGGCTATGGTTATGGTCGATACGGCAGAGGTGCTACGGGAATTCCAAGA
>Ga0213859_10000169_pt1 | contig 30798 bp, 42 predicted proteins | sample PICome_2_FD_160133 | JGI IMG/M metagenome (GOLD analysis project Ga0213859, IMG submission 160133) | Coastal seawater microbial communities near Pivers Island, North Carolina, United States - PICO304 | ecosystem: Environmental > Aquatic > Marine > Coastal | place: USA: North Carolina...
CCAGAAGCAGAATAACTGCCACCAATTCTTACCGCAGTTGTGCGAGCAGCATCAACAGTGAGTTGCACGCTGGATGCGTGTTTAGTAACAAGTCCGCCAGCATTTGCTGCACTTGCGGTCATCAGAATCATTGCGAGAGGTAAGATTTTTTTCATGCCATCTCATAGAGTTGAATCCATATGTATTTAGCAAACGTAGCAGTTTAAGAATATTTTACGGTATACCGAATACTATTTTTCTAAGGATTTTTTATATATAATTTGGTTGCCTTCGGGGACCACACAATCTAATCTCGCTTTATAAGGAGAAGTAAAATGACTGGACTGCGTAAGTTTGGCAGCAAAGATCTTGGTGCGATCGTAGATGCTGCAGAAAGATATAGTGTCGGACTAGACGACATTTTTTACCGACTGCATTCCTATGGAATGGGATCAGTCAACGAAGCGTATCCCCCTTACAACCTCGTGAAAGAATCTGAGGTTAAGTGGAGGATCGAAATGGCACTTGCTGGCTGGGACAAGGACGAAATTGAAGTCTCTACAGAAAGCAACGTCCTCCTAGTCAGGTCCAAGGCAGCGAAGGCAAAGGGAGAGGAAGAGTATCTACACCGTGGGGTGTCTACTCGCACCTTCGCTAGAGGTTTCAACCTGTCGGATGATGTTGAAGTTAAATCAGTAGACTTCAAACATGGTATGCTTACCGTTTATCTTCAGAAGATTATCCCAGATCATCAGAAACTCAAGATCTATGATATTGGTTAGGAAACCTTGACACATTGTTAAAGGTTAAACAAACCTTAGTTTACAGGAGCATTAAATCGTGTAATATATACAGGTCGTCGAGAGATGACCTGTAATTTACCTAGGATAAATCAAATGAAAGCAATCGCTCTTGCTGCTCTGGCACTGCCTATGATCGCAGCACCTGCCCTTGCAGGACCCTATGTGGAGTCCAAACACGAATTCAAAGGCACTGATGATGACTATAGCAAAGCAGTGCATCAAGGTCGCGTAGGATATGAAACTAAAGTTGGCGCTCTGACTCCTTACATTGAAGGTGGTGTTGGTGTCTCTTACCCCGATGGTGGTGAAAGCGAAACCTTCACTGCCCTGGAAGTGGGTAGCAAAGTGAAGATCACTGACAGCTTCTCTGCTTACGGTAAGTATGAAAACATTTTCAATAATGATTCTACCCGTGACTGGAAGGTCGAAGTCGGCACCAAGTACAAGTTCTGAGGCACTGACTGATGAAACTCAAAGCACTCGCTGCTGTCGCTCTGGCAGCACCCCTGATGGTGGCGTGCGGGTCCACCGAGAAAGCGAAGGAGACTTTCACCCTTAACGGTGCAGGTGCTACCTTCCCTGCAATGCTCTACAACAATATGCTTGTAGATTTTGCTCAGTCTACTGGTAACCAAGTCAACTATCAAGCAGTTGGTAGTGGTGCTGGTGTCCGTCAGTTTACTGCTAAGACTGTTGACTTCGGTGCCTCTGATGGTGCTGTAAGTGATGCTAAGCAGAAACTGCCTATGGTCCACATCCCCATCACTGGTGGTGCTATTGTCCCGACTTACAACAACCCTGGTTGTGAAGTCAAGATGACTCAGACTCAACTTGCTGATGTCTTCCTTGGCAAGATCACCAACTGGTCTACCTTCGGTTGTGCTGACCAGCGTATTGCTACCGTCCATCGCTCTGATGGCAGTGGCACTACCAAAGGATTCACCAACTCCCTGTCAGCATTCTCTCCCGAGTGGAAAGCAAAGGTTGGCACTGGTAAATCTGTGAATTGGCCTGTTGGTATTGGTGGTAAAGGTAACAGTGGCGTTGCTGCTGCTATCACCAACACCCCTGGTAGCATCGGTTATGTTAACTATGGTTATGTCCGCAATGGTCTCCAACAGGTTGCCATTCAAAACAAAGCAGGTAACTTCGTGAAGGCATCTGCTGAGACTGCATCTGCTGGTCTTGGTGAGATCATTCTTGATGATCAACTCCGTGGTGCTGACGCTAACCCTGCTGGTGCTAACGCATACCCTATCGTTTCACTCACCTGGATTCTTGCATACCCTGAGTATGAAAAGAATGAGGCAGTAAAAGAAACTCTGCGTTGGATGCTGACACCTACTCAGCAAGCAAAGGCAGACTCCCTTGGTTATGTCCCTCTCCCCGAGGCACTTCGTCAGAAAGCACTCGCTGCTGTCGAAACGCTGAAGTGATTCTGCATATATAATATGCAACTGAAGAGACCACCCTCACGGGGGTCTCTTTTTGTTTGGAGAATCCTATGAATCATTATGTAAATCTATGCCCTGCATACACTGAAAAAACTGAAACTCTTACCGTAGATCTCCCTCCCGAGTATATGGATGAGTTTATGCAGATGGTGCATATCCTTGCTGATACTAGAAACCAATCTGCTCGCCGTGCCTTTGTGGACATGGTAAAATACACATACGATAACTTGATGGAGAAGACCTATGATAAAAATCGCAAGACTGCAAAGCGGAGAGGACGTAATCGCTGATGTAAAAGAGATTCGTGAGAATCCTGAATCGACTCAGGCACTTGGTTATGAGTTTGCTGATGCATTTAGTGTAATGATTCAGCGTCCAGCAGAGAATATGTTTTTGACTGAGGAAGAAGATCAAAATTCACTTGATCAACTCAAGGATATGAAACTAGAATTCTTTCCCTGGGCACCACTTGCTGCAGGTCGCAACATTGTGTCTCTCTTTTCCGTAGTCTCTATGTCGGAGCCTCATCAGAATGTGCTGATTGGTTACCAACAGGTCCTAGAGCAGTATAAAAACCTTCAAAAAGCCAAAGACAATGCTGAAATTGATTATTCTCAAACACCACCCTCAGACCTACTTGTTGGGGAAACTAACGGAGATGGATGAAGAGCCGAGTCTCCTCCTGGAAGACTGCTATAGCGTCACACCTGAGGCAGAATTGCAGACTTACCCCCTCCATACAGATCAGCGATTTGTTTTCTTGACAACGGACGACGTAATGACTATACTGGATCCGTCAGATACTATCGTCAAGGCATACAACGCACTGAATGAGTAATTTCTATACCAACCTTGTCCTGCTGGGCGACGACATTCTCTACCGAGGATACGAGCACGGTCAACCCGTGCAGTATCGAGAGAAGTCTCGCCCAGTTATGTTTATGGTGCCTCAGGCACAGTCACGTCCGACTGACTATCGCACCCTAGATGGACGCAGGGCATACCCCAAGCAGTTTTCTGGTGCTCGTGAAGCGAGAGACTTCATGAATCAGTATCAGGATGCTGCTGGTATGGAAGTGCATGGGTATGAGCGGTTTGTGTATCAACACATCGGTCAGAAATTCCCTGGCGAGATCGACTATGACATGTCCCAGATGAAGATCTATACGATTGACATTGAGGTGGCATGTGAAAACGGTTTCCCCGATGTTATGGCATCTGCTGAGGAGATGCTGTGCATTACGATCAAGGATTTCAATACCAAGAAGACCATCACCTGGGGCACACGAGAGTTTGCTCCTGCAGATACTGAGTATCGTGTCTTCTGGACTGAGCAGGAGATGCTCACTGACTTCCATAAGTGGTGGACAGAGAATACTCCTGACATTGTGACTGGTTGGAATTGTAACCTGTACGACATTCCGTATATCTGTCGTCGTATTGAGCGTGTCCTTGGCGAGAAGTGGAAGAAGTCTCTGTCACCCTGGAATCGTGTGATTGATCGTGAGATCAAGATCATGGGTAGGACTAACATTGCATACGAGTTGACAGGTATCAACATCCTTGACTACCTGGATCTCTACAAGAAGTTTACCTACACCAACCAGGAGTCCTATCGACTGGATCACATTGCAAATGTGGAGTTGGGTCAGCAGAAGTTGGATCACTCTCAGTTTGAAAACTTCAAGGACTTCTATACCTCAGACTGGCAACGCTTCGTTGAATACAACATCCAAGACGTTAATCTTGTTGACCGTCTGGAAGACAAGATGAAACTGATTGAGTTGGCAATCACTATGGCATTCGATGCTAAGGTCAACTTTGAGGATGTGTATTCGCAGGTGCGTATGTGGGACACTCTTATCTACAATGACCTTGGTAAGAGGAATGTTGTTGTCCCTCCCAAGCAGACATCGAAGAAGGATGAGAAGTATGCAGGTGCATATGTGAAGGAGCCTGTGCCTGGTCTCTATGACTGGGTGGTCTCCTTTGACCTTAACTCTCTGTATCCTCACTTGATCATGCAATACAACATCTCACCTGAGACGTTGGTTGATCGTCGCCACCCCACTGTCACAGTGGATAAGTTGTTGGACCAGGCGATAGATATTGATGGAGAGTATGCTGTGTGTGCTAACGGTGCTCAGTATCGTAAGGACATCCACGGTTTTCTCCCTGAAATCATGCAAAGGATCTACGATGAAAGGACCATTTACAAGAAACGAATGCTTGCCGCTAAGCAAGATCTTGAAAATGCCAAGACACCTGCAGAGACCGTGGCACTTCAAAAGGATGTGTCCAAATTCAACAACATCCAGATGGCAAGAAAGATCCAACTCAACTCTGCCTATGGTGCCATTGGAAACCAATACTTCCGATATTACAATCTGGCGAATGCTGAGGCGATCACTCTCTCGGGTCAAGTCTCGATTCGTTGGATTGAGAATCGGATGAATGCATACCTAAACAAGATTCTTAAGACCGATGATACTGACTACGTTATTGCTTCTGATACTGATTCCATCTATCTCAATCTGGGTCCTTTTGTATACTCGGTATTCAAGGGCAGAGAGGCGAGCGATGAGAGCATTGTTAGGTTCCTTGACAAGGTGTGTGAGGTGGAATTTGAGAAGTATATACGAAATTCTTATGAAGCGTTGGCGTCCTATGTGAATGCCTACGAGCAGAAGATGTTTATGAAGCGAGAGAATATCGCCAACAAAGGCATCTGGACTGCTAAGAAGAGATACATTCTCAATGTTTGGAATAGTGAGGGTGTGCAGTATGCTCAACCCAAACTGAAGATGATGGGTATCGAAGCAGTGAAGTCTTCGACTCCTGCTGCCTGTCGCACTGCCATTAAGGAAGCACTCAATGTGATCATGACTGGTAGTGAGGAAGCAACACAAGAATATATCAAAGAATTCCGCACGAAGTTTGAGTCCCTTCCTCCTGAGGAGGTAGCATTCCCTCGTGGATGCAACAACATCGCCAAGAATTCTTCCCCTGCTACAATCTATGGCAAGGGATGTCCAATGCATGTGCGTGGAGCACTGCTATATAACTTCTGGATCAAGAAGAAGAAACTGTCCCACAAGTATCCTCTCATTCAGGAAGGTGAGAAGGTCAAGTATCTCCACCTGAGGACACCTAACAAGATCAACGAAAACGTTGTATCATTCTTCCAGACTCTCCCGACTGAATTTGGTCTTGACAGCAGCATCGACTACGACCTACAATTCACGAAGAGTTTCCTTGATCCTCTTAAAGCAATCCTCGATACTATCGGGTGGAAAGCAGAAAAAGTAAACACGTTGGAGGCACTTTGGTCTTGAGTTTTCTAAATGACATTGTAAAAGAAATTGATAATGAGTATGCTGGTCTGGTGGCTGACGGTGTGGCAGCAGGCGATACTACTGCTTTCATTGATACTGGGTCCTATATCTTTAATGCTCTATGCAGCGGGTCCATCTTTGGTGGCATCCCGTCGAATAAGATTACAGCTATTGCTGGTGAATCTTCAACTGGTAAGACTTTCTATTGCCTCGGCATCGTTAAGCATTTTCTTGAAACTGATCCTGACGCAGGTGTAATCTACTTTGAATCTGAGTCTGCCATCTCTCGCGAGATGATTGAGTCACGAAACATTGACAGTAAGCGCATGGTTATTGTGCCTGTTACTACAGTCCAAGAGTTTCGACTGCAGGCAATTCGTATTCTGGATAAATATCTGGAACAATCCCCTGACAAACGTAAACCAATGATGTTTGTCCTGGACTCCTTGGGTATGTTGTCTACAACCAAAGAGATTGAAGACAGCGAAGCAGGTAAGGAGACCCGTGACATGACTCGTGCTCAGGTTGTTAAGTCCATTTTCCGTGTCCTTACACTCAAACTGGGTAAAGCAAATGTACCTCTCATCGTTACCAATCATACATACGATGTCGTCGGAGCATACGTCCCGACTAAAGAAATGGGTGGTGGTAGTGGTCTTAAGTATGCTGCTTCTACCATCATCTATCTCTCGAAGTCTAAAGAGAAAGATGGCAAGGAAGTCATTGGTAACATCATCAAAGCAAAAGCAGCAAAGTCTCGACTCACCAAAGAGAATTCTATGGTGGAGACCCGTCTTTTCTACGATGAGCGTGGTTTGGACAAATACTATGGTCTCCTAGAGTTGGGTGAAAAGTATGGCGTCTTCCAACGTGTAGGTAATCGCTACAAGGTTGGTGAGTCTTCTGTGTATCCTAAAGTAATTCTCAATGATCCTGAGAAGTATTTTACTGATGAAGTGATGGCACAGTTGGAGGAGGCAGCACGGCAGGAGTTTAGTTATGGATCTTAAGAATTTTATTAAAGTCTATGATGATGTGCTAGATGATAATCTTTGTAAGCACATCATTCTAAATTTTGATAATGAGAAAGAGAAAGTTATCCTAAATCAAGATAACATTAAATTCTCTACTCTTAACATTACTGAGTTGGCAGAAAAGAATCAGAGCACAGAATGGGGTCTGATTCAAAATCAGATTGTGACTGCACTGCAAGCATGTGGTCAACAATATATCATAGACCTGGATTGTGAAAGGTTTATGCCACAGAAGAATGCTCTAGAGCAGATCAAGGTAGTCCGTTATACTCAGGGCGAGGGTAGGTTTGACGAGCATATTGATGTTGGTGACTATGCATCAGCACGTCGTTTCCTTACATACTTTGTTTATTTGAATGATGTAGAAGAAGGAGGATCAACTTATTTTCACAATTGTGACTATGAAGTTGAGGCAAAACGTGGTAGGATTGTTATGTTTCCTCCCACCTGGCAATACCCACATGCGGGCATGGTCCCCAAGAGTGAGGACAAGTATATTCTAACCACCTATTTGCACTATCAATGAGTCTAAAAATTGAGGAGGTTGCCCTCAGCAAACTCATCCTTGAAGAAGATTACTGCCGTAAGGTTTTACCTTTCCTCAAGGATGAGTATTTTGATGCGTTGTCTAATCGGACGCTATTCAATACGCTGACGGAGTATATCAATGAGTATGATACTACCCCAGAGCCTACTGCTCTGAAGATTGAGGTAGAGAAGCGTCGTGATATCACTGAGGATATCTTTAGGGAGATCGTAACCTTTCTAGATAACCTGGATCACGACCAATATAATGAAGATTGGTTGCTTGATACCACTGAGAAGTGGTGTAAGGAGCGTGCTATATACTTAGCGTTGATGGAGTCTGTCAAGATCGCAGATGGTCAAGACAAGACTCGCACTAAAGATGCCATCCCCTCCATCATGTCTGAGGCACTGGGGGTGTGTTTTGATGACCATGTGGGTCACGACTATATCAATGACTCAAACGATCGTTATGACTTCTATCACCGTAAAGAGGAGAAAATTCCCTTTGATCTCGACTATTTCAACAAAATCACAAAAGGTGGTTTGCCTAACAAAACTCTTAACATCGCGCTTGCTGGTACAGGCGTCGGGAAGTCTCTATTCATGTGCCATGTGGCTAGCTCCATCTTGCTCCAAGGACGCAACGTTCTCTACATTACAATGGAGATGGCAGAAGAACGAATTGCTGAGAGAATTGACGCCAACCTTCTGGACCTCCCAATCCAACAACTGAGTGACCCTATCCTTACCAAGGATCGTTACGTTGCTAAGATTGATGGACTGAGGAAGAAGACTCAGGGCAGACTTGTGATTAAAGAATACCCCACAGCATCTGCACATGTGGGTCACTTCAAGGCACTCCTGAATGAGTTGTCACTGAAGAAAGGATTCCAACCTGACATCATCTTCGTTGACTACCTCAACATCTGTGCTAGTGCCCGTTACAAGGGTAACATCGTTAACTCCTATACATATGTGAAAGCAATCGCTGAGGAGTTGCGTGGACTTGCTGGTGAGTTTAACGTCCCTATTGTTTCTGCTACTCAAACAACTCGTAGTGGTTACGGCAATAGTGACGTGGAGCTTACTGACACATCCGAGTCTTTTGGTTTGCCTGCTACTGCTGACCTTATGTTTGCTCTGATCTCTACGGAGGACATGGAGCAGATGGGTCAGATCATGGTGAAGCAACTAAAGAATAGATATAATGATCTCTCAGTCTTCAAACGATTCGTCGTCGGTATTGACAGAGCGAAGATGAGACTGTATGATTGTGATCAGTCTGCTCAAGACAACATCATTGATGCAGGCAGTATACCAGATGCCCCCGTGGCATTCACTGAAACAAAAGAGAAGTTTACTGGATTCAAGATCTGATTATGGCACAAGAAAAATTCACTAACGAAGCAAACGACAATGGTGCTGCTGATCAGGCGGCAGAAGCCATCAACTCTGCTGCTCGTGACAAGGTAGACGAGAATGTTGATCAGGCTCGTGAGGTGGCAGACAGTGTGCCTCAGAATGCTGATGACTTTGTTAATGATGAGCACCTGACTGGTGCCCCTCGCACGAAGAAGCGTCTGGAAAAGAAACTGGAAGAGCGTGACGAGAAGAAAAAGAATCCTGGTCCCGATAAGTTTACTGTTGACCTGGACAAGTATGCTCAGTTTGTTGACCGTGTGACCTCTCAGCCTAGCAAAGATCTCAACACCCTCATCGAGCGGTATCGTGACCTGGATAAGGCAAAGTGCAACATCGCACGTCTTGATACTGCTGCCTCTGGTATGTCAGCCGAGGCAGGTGAGTTTATGGAGATCGTCAAGAAACTTAAGTTTCAAGGCAAACCCTATGATGAGGCAAACAAAGAGCATCTGACCAAAGAGTTGGGTGACATCATGTGGTATGTTGCTCAGGCATGTCTTGCACTGGATGTCCGACTGGATGAAGTGCTCTACATCAACACTCTTAAACTGGCAGCACGATACCCTGAAGGTATGTTTGACATCAACTACTCAGAGAATCGAGCACCTGGAGACATCTGATCTAAATAGAGGGGTAAAGACCCCTCTTTTTTAATGGCAACAACTGGTATAAACAAGTGGGACAAGTATTTCAAGGGGCAGAATGTTGAGACGTTTGTAAAAGCAAACTCCAAAGCAACTGCCACCAAGAATAAAACTGACACAGGACTTACCCTGGCACATGGTGAGCCTATTACTGTGGTGGGTGGGACTTCATACCCTCCTACTGGCAGACTAGATATCCTGTATAAGAATAAACCCTACACATTCCATATTGATTGTATAGAGAAACCTGGACGTGGTGGATCTGCTGGCAAGATGAATATCGATGCCACTAAACTCATCGCACAGGGTGATATTGAGGTTGTCCCTGTCCTACAGGGGCAGAAAGATGTCAGATGTAAGTGCTTCTATGACTCTAGAGAGTTGTATGATGCAGTCATCTATGGTCTGGACAATGAGCCATCTGTCCCTGAGGCAGTCACTGACCAGATGATTGACTATTTTAAGGACAATCTCAGAGGTGATTACAATATCGTCTGGCAAGAGGGCATCACACCATCACAGAAGACTGAGTTGGGTAAGTATTTTGGTGAGGTTTTGATTGGATATTTGGGTCTCAATAAAGTAACAGGCCATACATCAATCAGTCCATGGCAGCAGAGCAACATCAAATGCTTCATCGTCCCTGATGATCCATCATTTGCTGGTGTTGACTCAGCATTCCTATGTCATGACGGGACTATCATCCCCATCTCATCCAAGTTTGGTAAGGGTGCTCAGGCATCTATCTTTGCCAACATTATGCCTGTTGCTATCAAGAATATGAGCACACTTCCTAATGGTGTGCTGAAAGATCTTGCTGAGATCTCGTCTAAGTATGCCAATCCTGCTCGTGAGGGTAAGAAGATTGTCTATGAGTATGGCATCAAACATATCCTTGAGTTGAAAGACATCAGTAACCCCTACGATGTCTATACAAACTTCAAGTCTGGCAAGATCAAACCAGAATATGCACACGTTGCTACTGCTGTCCGCACCTATGTGATGAAGGGTGGTGATGGTAAGGAGTCTTCTGCTAAGGAGTTGATCAACAACTTACCTAAGTCCTTGTCTAGTTGCCTGGCAAGGGGTATCTCAGACCGTCTCAACGCAGACTCTGCCTCTGTCACTGCTGCTAAGTCACTGATCGCTGGTAAGAATTTCTACCAGGCAAACCTGAATGATGGGGACTGGAATCGGGGCAAGGTCTTCTTCAATATTCGTAAGGCGGGGGACATGACACTGACCTTCACGGGATCCAAGGCGGCTACGACAGATATCGAACTGAAACAAGGCTTGCTCAACTACCTGCTGGCATGATAGAATAGGACCATGGCAAAAAACACACACCTAGAGCACCTAGAGGACGACATCTTCAACCAAGGTTTCGTTGGTGCCAAGAATTCAATCGAGTTTCTCAAGTCCCTCAGGGACATGCTGAGCACGGGTAGTGGTGGTAGTAACACCAAGGTCACAGTCAAGTGGGACGGTGCTCCTGCTATTATCTGTGGTGTTGACCCTGTGTTGAATCTCTTCTTCGTGGGCACCAAGAGTGTCTTTGCTAAGACTGAGCCCAAACCTTGCTACACCAATGCTGATGTGGATCGTTACTATCCTAACCACCCCATCGCTGACAAACTGAAGCAGTGTCTCAAACTCCTTCCTGACACTGGTATCACAGGAGTTGTGCAGGGGGACTTGCTCTACACCAGCACCCCTCCTAAGGTCAAGATGGGCGGCAAGGTGTGCTACAAATTCAAACCCAACACCATCACTTACTGTGTTGAGGCAGCAACTGAGTTGGGTCAGAAGGTTGCAGTGTCTGACTTGGGTATCGTCTTCCACACTCGCTACACTGGCCCCTCTCTGCCTGAGATGAATGCATCTTTTGGTGTGGATGTGTCCAAGATGCAGAGCAATAAGAAGGTAGCAGTCTTCTCTGCCACCTTCCAGAATACCAACGGTGTTGCAAACCTCAGTGCTGCTGAGCGCAACCGTCTCAACAACAGCATCAACGTTGCTCAACGTAATCTTGTCGCTGGTAAGTCCTTCCTCAACGCTATTCAGGAGGGTAAGGGATCGTTTGCATACACTTCTCTCTTCAAGATTTACTTCAACCAAGTGATCAAGTCTGGTCGCATCCCTACCAACGCTGCTGCTATGCACAGAGGGTTTCTTTCCTTTGTTGACATGCGTTACAAGGCAGAGATCGCTAAGAAAAAGACTGACAAGGCACGTCAGCAGTGGGAAGACCGCCGAGCAGACGCAATCAAATACCTAAATAATAATAAGTCTGTTATGTTTTCCGCACTTAGCGGATTCAAAAACCTTATCGCTGCCAAAGAGCAGGTGATAAATAAGTTGAAGAAAATTCAAGGTGTCGGGACCTTTCTGGAAGACGAGAATGGTTACCGAGTCACGAGTCCAGAAGGATTTGTGGCCATCAAGGATGGCACCGCCATGAAACTCGTTGATAGACTGGAGTTTTCACGAGCAAACTTTACCGTAGCAAAAGACTGGGGCAAATGAGATTTATCGAATTCCTGAGAGAAGCAACCAAGTCGGCAACCAAGAAGCCACAGACATCTGCTACAGGCAAGAAACCTTCAGCATCATCCAAAGGTTTAGAGGACAAACATGTCGCCATTACTTTTGGGAGGTTTAATCCTCCTCACGCTGGGCATGGTAAGTTACTGGATGCAGTCAAAGCGCATGGCGGAGACTCAGGTAATTACCGTATCTACCCCAGCAGAAGCCAGGACCATAAGAAAAATCCTTTATCGGCTCATCAAAAAGTAGAGCATATGCGTCGTATGTTTAAGGGTCACGCAGACAAGATCCAAAACAACGAAGCACATAGAAACATCTTTGACATCCTTCGTGACCTCCATGACGAAGGGCATGAGCATGTAACCATGGTTGTAGGTGACGACCGTGTGAAGGAGTTTGAATCACTTACCAACAAATATAATGGTGTGCATTATGACTTCAAGTCAATTAACATTAAGTCTGCAGGTGCTCGCGCTGATGATAGCGATGATCCTATTGAAAATCTCTCTGCCAGTAAAATGCGAGCCCACGCACAAGGTGGTGACCACGACTCTTTCCATGCAGGAATGCCAAAGGGTTACTCCAAGAAGCATAGTCAGGCGCTGATGCAGGATGTCCTTAAGGGGATGACTCCTCCCCCTAAGAAGTCCAAGAAGAAGAGTGAAATCCACGAGCAAACTCTCTGGGAGTATGCTCCTAAGTTGGACTTTGATTCCTTCCGTAATCATTATATGCTTGACCATATCTTTAAGGTAGGTGCCCTGGTGGAGCATGATGACAGTGGTCTCCGTGGTCAGATTGTCCATCGTGGCACTAACTATGTGATCTTCCAGATGCCTGATGGCACTGAGCACCGTGCATGGTTGCAGCATGTGTCTGAAATCACTGAGCCTACTGAGCATGAGCAAGAGGTTGCTGCTGATACTACCAAGGATCAAAGCAACTATTCTGCTGATGATGGCAGCGGTAACACCTGGAAAGTTGGCACCGATGCATATCGTATGGCTGTCCAGAATATGACACCTGGACAAGAGGTTAAAAAGTTTTCTCAGTTTAATGCTGAGATTAGAAAAACTGCTACAACTAAATAATAATATCGAATTCATTCGACCTTAAGAAAAATGACGTTAGAAATTCTCGTATCTTCAGCCCTGATGGGTTACACTATGGACGAGCAGACAAAGATTCTGTCATCCATTGAGACAGGATCCGATCTTCCCACTGCTCGCCTGAGAGAAGGTGCAGAGAAAGTTATCGAAATCTTCGATGATTGGGAGCCCACTGTTGAGGGTTATGCTGGTTTCCCTGTAGAGCGTGACTCAATTCAGAAGAAGAAAGCACAGCACAAAGATGATCGTAATGTCGGTCGTGTAGTCCAGTCTGGTGGATCATCTTATGTGATCACAGGTAAGAAGTCAGACGGTCGCTACATTGTTGTTGGTAAGAAAGGTGAAAAGACTGCTAAGGATGCAGGTGACATCGGTCTTAACATGCAGCGCGAGGCAGTTGGTATCGACATCGAAGATCTTCATCAGGCAATGCTTGAGAAGAAGATGGATGGTGTTGATGACAATGGTTTCACCAAGTGCTGGAAGGGATATAAAAAGCGTGGCACCAAGATGAAGGGTGGCAAAGAAGTCAACAACTGTGTCAAGGAAGACAACGTTGACGAGGCATACAAGCCCATCGATAAGAAGAAAGAAAACGCAATGTATCGCAGAGCAGGTAACCTGAGTCGCGATGCACTGAGCAAAGGCATGTCTACCAAGGCAGGGTCTAAGGCACAGGACAAATCTACTAAGATTGTCTCTGCTATCGCTCGCCAGAAAGAGAAGGAGCGTTTTGATCGCATCGGCAAAGATCCCAAGCACCAAAACAACTACAAAGAAGAAGTTGAGAATGTAGAGGAAGTCTACAAGGGTAAGCACGGTCAGTCTGACAAAGAGTATGCTGACTCCCGCTCTCCTGGTGGCAAGATGGTCTCTGGTGACTCTAAGCAATCTGGTGCTGAATACACCCATGGTCGCAGAGTCAAGGCAGCAAACCCTGGTATGCAACCTGATGTAGGTGGCAAGACCAAACCCAAGTCTCAAGGTAAGATGGACAAAGGCACCCGTGCTGATCTTCAATACCGTAAGGCAAATCTGAAGAAGGAATCTCAGGAGTTTATAAATAAATTGTCTGACTCAGGACTCTTCACTGAAGAAGAATTGTCGGCAATGGTGGAGGGTCTGGAATGAAACCCCAAGGTAACCAAGGCGAAAAATCATATCTGAAAACCAGTAAAAAGGGTAACGTTACCATCAACCCTAAGAAGGAGGACCTTATGTCTGAAATGTATAGAAGCAGAATCCAAAGTAGCGTTGAAGCACTTAAGGAAGCTGCAAAGAAAAAAACAAAGGAGAAGCACATCGCTGCTGCTAAGGCAGGCAAGCGTTGGCAGGACTCCGATGGTGACGGCAAGTGGTATGAGCCTGGCGATGATGTCAAGAAGGAAGAGACCGCAGCACCTGCTAAGTCTGTTGACGACACCGATGCTAAGAAAGCAGCAAAGGAACGTATGAAGCAGAAGATGATGCAGGCAACCATCGACCACGATCGCAAGGCACAAGGTCTTAAATAAGATATATAGATTAGACTCTTATTGAGGACAATCTAATGTGGGCACTATTCCTTCCCCTTGCTAAGAAAACCATCAGCGGTTTGCTGGGTCGTGATGAAGTCCGCCGTTACCTTGTAGACGTGCTCCGCTCACTGGCGGCAACCACGGATAATAAGCTGGACGACGGTGCTGTGGATGTAGTAGAGGCACTTCTCTTCAAAAAACCAGAAGAAGCTTGATGTAGAAGGGAGGGTAACACCTCCCTTTTTATAAATAAAGTATAGGTATTCAATTACATTGGAGTAAGCAACATGTCTCTATACGGGAGAACTGACTCAGCAGCAAACATCACACAAGCAGGACTCGCCCGAGGCAATGGTGCGGGCTCCGCAACAGAAACTATCGTCTTCGTTGACGAAACAGAAGCGGCTCTTTCTGAGAATAAAGAGCGTGGTATCAACGGTCCTGGTTGGTGGGCATATCGCACCTACACAGACGCCGCTGGTAAGACTCGTCACAAAGCAGAGATGCTGGCATTCATCAGCAATGCTGACACCACCGAGACCGCTGCTGACGACACCATCGCAGCAGACGTAGCATCTGCAATCACCATCTCGGCACAACCTGCTGACGTGACTGGTGCAGCAGATCCCTTCACTGGCACCTTCGCTGTTACCGCAACTGCTGATGTGGGCACTGTCAACTTCCAGTGGCAGCGTCAGACCCCCTCTGGCACCCGCTGGACTAACGTCAGTGATGCAGGTGTATTCAGTGGCGCTACTACCGCAACTCTGACCCTCACTGCTGCTGCTAAGGCAGACTGGGATGGTTACAAGTTCCGCGTAAAACTCACCAGCACTGCTGGTGCTGAGGAAGTGATCTCTGATTCTGCTTCTATCACTTACGCCTGATAACTATGATGGATAATTTATGATGCACTTTGATAGTCTTGATGAAAATAACCACTTGATGTTTGCTATCAAGCATTATGATAATCCACAATCAGTTACAGTAGATGACTTCATGGAGGACATGAAGAAGTTTAAGTATCTTAAGAGATTACTTAAGCGTTATTCAAAGACTCGTGTCCTCCGAGTCAATCTTATTCTGAATCACTTGATCATTCTTTTCAATGTCTTTGGTGAGGGGACTATACCTCTTCTCATGTATAAACTTGAAGAAGAATACTGGTCGGTAATCAAGACATTCTTAATCTACTTGGATCGTTATCCAGAGATCGCAGGGTGTCTTTCTCATGTAAAGATAGATCGAAACGTTGCACAAATTTTGGCAGAGTTATGAATGAAGATGCCCCAACAATGAGCGTAGGTAGCGGTGGTTTCACTGGTAGTGCAGACCCCGAAGGTCCCAACGCGGGGTATGATCCTCTGCTGACAAAAAAGAAACCTAAGAAGCGTCGTAGGTATGCAATGTCACAGCGTGACATGCTGAAGACAGAGCAGAAAGATACTGCATATCTCCCCTTCTTAATTTCATATGATGGCGCTGAGCAGTATGTGCTCTATAGTAAGTCAGAAGCAGCATTGAAGATTGAGCTGCGTAAGATTTATCGCCCAGAGAATTTCAAGAAACTTGCAGTGAAGAGACTGTATCCTAATGATGTTATTAAGTTTTACTGGAAGAAACGTCAACAAGCATTAGGTATAGAGTAATGGCATTTGGACTGGGTAAGTTAGCGGTCCTTGAAAACAAACTCGATATTTATGAAGACCTGTCAAAAGAAATGCTCTCCAAGTTGGAGAATGCAGTCACCAGTATTCAAGAGAATACAAATAAGACTGCGATAATCTTGGAGCGTCATGAGAATCGCTTGGATGAAGGTGATAAAGCAAACCAGGCAATCATTCAGATGATTAAAGATCATCAGAAGTATGATGATCGAATGTTTAGTAACATCGATGATAAGATTGGTGAATTAAATAAGAAAGTTGACAGGAATTCTAAGTTTGTCATCGGTGCCATGGCAGTGATCACCACAATTGTGACGCTGCTACAAGTGGTCCCACCTGTCCTGAAAGTATTGACTAGCACACCCAATGCTGCTATGCTACCCTCAGTTGAGCGTGCTGCATGGATTACGTCGAAGACAAATACATTCGCTTCCTAAGCACTCGTCTAGACAAGTTTAAGAATGTCAAGCATGGTCTCTACAACTTCCGTTGTCCCTACTGTGGAGACTCTTCTAAGCACAAGAATAAGGCACGAGGATACTTCTTCCTGAAGAAGTCGGAGTTTATCTATAAGTGTCATAACTGTGGTGTTGGTAGATCACTTGGCAACTTCCTCAAGGATAATGCAAGTGATCTCTACGATCAGTTTGTGCTGGAGAAGTATCGTCATGGTGCCACTGGTAAGGGTAGACACACGCCCAACCCCGAATACAAGTCAGCAAAACCTAAATTTGCAAAGAAGGTATCAGATCTGACTCCTATCTCCGAGCTAAATAAAGGACACCCAGCGAGAGAATACTTGGAGGGTAGACGTATCCCACAGGATACACTACAGTCTCTGTATTATACCGATAGGTTTAAGCGGTGGGTAAACTCTCAGAAACCAGGACAGTTTGAAAACCTACAGAATGACAGACCTAGAATTATTATCCCATTCATTGACAAGGACGGTAACTGGTTTGGTATTCAGGGTAGATCTCTGGCTCCAAAGTCGAATCTACGATACATCACAGTGATGTTTGATGATCGTCTTAAACTCTACGGTCAAGATAAAGTAAACTCTGAGGAAACTGTTTATGTCACCGAAGGACCCTTCGACAGTCATTTCATTACCAATGCTGTCGCTATGTGTGGTAGCGATGTTGACCACCGCACTCTACCTTATCCAGATCGGGTCTGGGTCTTCGACAACGAGCCCCGCAATCAACAAATCGTGCAGCGGATTAACGCTGCCATCGGAAGCAAGGAGAAGGTGGTTATCTGGCCGAGAGAAATAAGACAAAAGGATCTCAATGATATGGTCCTTGCTGGACTAGATGTCCAGAATATAGTAAAATCAAATACCTACCAAGGTATGGAAGCACAAGTAAAGTTTATTCAGTGGAAAAAGGTATGAGCGAGATCAGCGTTGTAAAGCGAAGTGGTGAGGTAGAAGACCTCAACTTGGATAAAATCCATACGATGGTTGAGCACGCTTGTAAGGGTCTTGCAGGCGTCTCTGAGAGTCAGGTAGAGATGAATGCTAACCTGCAATTCTTTGATGGTATTAAGACTGATGATATTCAGGAGATTCTGATTCGCTCAGCAAATGATTTGATTACTCTAGACAACCCAAACTATCAATATGTTGCTGCAAGGCTACTTCTGTTTGGTGTCCGTAAGTCTGTGTATGGTGATCACCCCGACTATCGTCCTTTCCTCATCGATCATGTTTACGATTGTGTTGAGAAGGGTGTGTATGATTCTTCCATCTTGAATAAGTATAGTGATGAAGAGTGGGCAGAGATTGATCGCATGATCGATAACGAGCGTGACTTTCTCTTCACATATGCTGGTCTGCGGCAGGTTGTAGATAAATATTTGGTGCAGGATAGGAGCAGCGGTCGGGTATACGAGACTCCGCAACAAATGTATATCATGATTGCACTGACACTCTTCCGTGACTATCCTAAAGAGACTCGTCTTTCTTACGTCAAGAGATACTATGACGCAATCAGCAAGCACAAGATCAACATCCCAACACCAGTCATGGCGGGAGTGCGAACCCCTCTCCGTCAATTTGCGAGTTGTGTTCTCGTTGATGTTGATGACACCCTCGATAGTATCTTTAGCAGTGACATGGCTATTGGTTACTACGTTGCACAACGTGCAGGAATCGGTATCAACGCAGGTCGAATCCGTGGCATCAACGCTAAGATCAGAGGTGGAGAGGTACAACACACAGGTGTTGTCCCCTTCCTTAAAAAGTTTGAATCAACTGTACGATGCTGCACACAAAACGGCATCCGAGGTGGTTCTGCTACAGTTCACTTTCCTATCTGGCACCAAGAAATAGAAGACATTATTGTCCTTAAGAACAACAAGGGCACTGAAGACAATCGCGTGAGGAAACTTGACTACTCCATCCAAATTTCAAAACTATTCTATGAGCGTTTCATCTCAAACGGAGAGATTTCACTTTTCTCTCCTCATGATGTCCCTGGCCTTTACGATGCTTTCGGGACTGACAGCTTTGACAGTATGTACTGTAGTTACGAATCAGACCCTGGAGTCCCTAGGACAACAGTCCGTGCTCAAGAATTGATTCTAGATCTCTTGAAGGAGAGAGCAGAGACAGGTCGTATCTACATTATGAATATCGACCACTGCAACTCCCACTCTTCCTTCAAGGACAAGGTAAACATGTCCAACCTGTGTCAGGAGATCACCCTGCCTACAGATCCTATCCGTCATATTGATGACAGCGATGGTGAGATTGCTCTCTGCATCCTGTCTGCTATCAACGTGGGTAAGATCAACAAACTGGATGAGATGGAAAACCTCGCAGACCTTGCTGTGCGTGGTCTTGAGGAGTTGATTGATTACCAGGACTACCCTGTTGCTGCAGCACGTCGTAGCACCCTTGCACGACGCTCCCTGGGCATTGGTTTCATTGGTCTGGCACACTACCTTGCTAAGGCAGGTGAGAAGTATAATGATCCTCGTGCATATCGTCTGGTCCATGACCTGACTGAAGCATTCCAATACTATCTCCTGAAAGCATCTAACGAAGTTGCTAAGGAGAAGGGTGCCTGTGAGGCATTCCATCGCACCAAGTATTCTGATGGCATCCTGCCCATCGATACATACAAGAAAGAAGTAGACGAAATCTTTGGAGGAGATCCTGGGTTAAACTATGATTGGGAGAGTCTTAGACAGTCTATCTTGGAGCACGGACTGCGACACAGCACACTGTCCGCACAGATGCCTTCGGAGAGCAGCTCCGTTGTGTCAAACGCAACCAATGGAATCGAGCCACCTCGCGACTACCTGTCCATTAAGAAGAGTAAGAAGGGACCCCTTAAGCAGATTGTTCCATCTTATACGACGTTGAGGAATAACTATACTCTACTGTGGGATATGCCCAATAACGATGGTTACATTAAGATCACTGCAGTGATGCAGAAATTCTTTGACCAGGCGATTAGTGGCAACTGGTCTTACAATCCTGAGAATTATCCCAACAACGAGGTGCCTGTTTCTGTGATGGCAAATGATCTTTTGACTACATATAAGTATGGTTGGAAGACATCTTACTATCAAAACACATACGACAATAAGAAAGATCCAGATGCAGTAGAAGAAACTGCTCGCAAACTGGATGATATCCTGGCAGAGATTGATGCTGGTGATGAAGCAAACTGTGATGCTTGCAATGTCTAAGAAAGTTGAGATAGAATTAACAGAAGATCTCCAAGAGGACTTTGAGTCCTTCTTGGAGGCTTGTTATTCTTTTGGTATTAAACCTAGGATCAAATCATTTTTATATTATGTTAGCAACTTCGGCACTTACAAACAACCAAAGGGGGAAAATGGGAGTAACGGTATTTAACGAGAAGAAAGTAGACACTAAAAAGCAACCAATGTTTTTTGGTGCTCCCTTGGGGATGCAGAGATACGATGAGTATAAGTATCCTGACTTTGATAAACTGACACAAACACAACTGGGATACTTCTGGAGACCCGAAGAGGTCTCGCTGCAGAAAGACAGGTCAGATTACAAGACACTGAGTGAGCAGCAGAAGCACATCTACACTTCTAATCTTAAGTATCAGATCCTCTTGGACTCCGTGCAAGGTCGTGGACCTGGCATGGCATTCTCTCCTTACTGCTCACTGCCTGAGTTGGAAGGTGCCATGGGTGTCTGGGAATTCATGGAGCAGATTCACTCACGCTCCTACACCCACATCATCAAGAATGTATATCCTGACCCCTCAGAGGTCTTTGATAGCGTCCTGGACGACGATAGAATCCTCGCTAGGGCAAAGAGTGTCTGCGCTGCATATAATGACTTCCTGGAGGCAGTAGGTGAGTGGCAAGCAGGCACACGTTGGCAGCAAGCAATGGAAGATTGTGACTCTGCTATCTGGGATCGTAAAGAGTTGAAGCGTAAACTGTATAGGGCAATCGCAAATGTCAACATCCTGGAAGGAATCCGTTTCTATGTTTCTTTTGCTTGCAGTTTTGCTTTTGGTGAGCTCAAACTCATGGAGGGGTCAGCAAAGATCATTTCCCTTATCGCCCGTGATGAGTCACAGCATCTGGTATTGACTCAGAAGATTCTGAAGAAGTGGGCAGAGGGTGACGACCCAGAGATGCAAGAAATCGCATTGGAAGAAAAAGAAAACGTCCGCAAGATGTTTGCGGAAGCAGTCACTCAAGAGAAGGAGTGGGCAAACTATCTCTTCTCTGAGGGCAGCATGATTGGTCTCAACGAAAGACTACTCTCACAATATGTGGAGTGGATTGCTAACCGTCGCATGAAAGCGGTGGGTCTAGATCCTCTCTATGACATCCCCGCTAAGAATAACCCACTGCCCTGGACAGAGCACTGGCTAAATAGCAAAGGTCAACAGAATGCTCCTCAGGAGACTGAGATCGAGTCCTATATTGTCGGAGGTATCAAACAAGATGTTGAGGCAAATACGTTCTCTAATTTCCAACTGTAAGAATTGGTTTACAAATGACAAGGAGGAAAAGTTGGAAGAAGAAAACCCAGGATGTGACAAGTATTCCTGGCCTGGACCCGATCAGTGGTATCAAGGACCACTTGAAGTTTTTACAGGGTCTGAAGAAGGATCTGAAACATACGAAACAGATTCGGAGGGGTAGGTTGCATAAATAATATGGATAGTATATACTATCCATACGTTCATCCCATTCGTTGTTTGCGAATAGCGAATGAGACGCAAGTAAGTCGCGGAACGGAGCGTTCATCCCATGATTGAGTTACTACTATACGCTAATATCGCCTGTCAGGATGCTTCTGATATGATCAGTCGTGTCCGAGCAAACGATAACGTGAGTCAATTCATTCAAACTGAGGTGATTGAGACCTTAAAGGAAGCAACACCTGAGTGTAACTGGGACGCAAACGACTGAAGGAACGGGAAACGGATCCACCGAAAGGTGAGAAGGTTAATTTCCATTCACTCAGGAGTCAATCATGAACACACTTACTCTGATCAAAAAGCAGATCCAGAAAGCAGCAGCACTGCACGATGCACAAATCATGCACACCTCTTATCGTGGTGTCCAGTATGAGTGCAAGCAGGGCACCGAGGAAACTCACGGCACTTTCTGTTATCGCGGTCACACTTACAACAAGTGATAAATAGAGGATCCTACGGGGTCCTTTTTTTATGACATGCGTCGTTAAATTATATGTTGCTGGCAAAGTCTTTGAAGAGATTTGTGAAGCCAGAGACTACTCACACGCCAGGACTATTGCACTTGCTCGTAATCCTGGTGCTCAAATCATTGGAGTAAATGCTAAGTTATGAATTACGAAAAAGTAAAACTGATCGCACACAATCTTAAGTTGTTGGCACAGAGTCTTGAAGATGCGATCAAAGAAGACCCAGATAAATATCTTCAACAGTCAGAAGAGAAACGGTTTGGATATCGTTTTGATGATGACGATGATGGATATGCAGACTAATGAAACCACAGAGTGCTAAAGGGAAAGGAAGACGCTTCCAACAATGGGTAAGAGATATGCTCATTGAGCATCGAGATATTCACCCTGAAGATATAGAGTCCCGTAGTATGGGAGCAGGTGGAGAAGATCTCATCATGGCAAGAGACGCCAGGAAGAAGTTTCCCTTTAGCATTGAGTGTAAAAATGTAGAGAGACTCAACGTCTATGAAGCATACGAGCAGGCGACCGCCAACTCAGGAGACCACGAGCCCATTCTCTTTATGAAAAAGAATAGGAAGCGACCACTTGTCGTAGTGGACGCCGAGTGGTTTATAAAGCATTTTGGTGGTTGACAGGACCCCCTTCCCTGCTATATAATTCACAAGTCAACAGGGGAGGACAATGGACACTCAATTTCTTGAGGAAATCATGGAGTTTATGGTTGACCAATTGCATGACGAGATTGAGGAAGGTAACATTGCTAACGCTGAAGCGATAGCCCATAAGATCCGAGAATTGACTGAGGTGTGATGAGAGACATCTATGACATGTTTACGGTGCCGATGATCAAGTACCGTATTGCCAACTGGAGACAAAACAAACAGCGTATTCTAGAAGCACTTCCTGAGGTAACCCAGGAGCATCTAGAGCAAGGTGATCGAGTATACACTGACTTCTTTGATGGAGTCAAGATGAAAGATCTTCCACCTTATAGTAGCGTTGTTATTGATGTCATTAAACCTTATCTTGCGGATTTTACAGAGCAACGTCGCGTAGAGTTTACTGATATGTGGTTTCAGACTGCATTGAAAGGTAACTCTCATGGTCTACACAACCATGGACATAGTGGATGGTCTTCAGTGATCTATGTTGAATTCAATCCACAGCATCATACACCTACCAAATTTATTTCTCCTTTTAATAATCCTTGGAATGGTAACCTTGTAGACTTCATGCCTGAGGTCCAAGAAGGTGATATGATTATCTTCCCATCGACAATTGCACATGAGGCACTGCCTAATGAATCAGATGTCAGACGCACAATCATCTCCTATAATCTTAGGGGACATGTTGATTATGTTAAGAAGTCAATGTGGGAGGGAGACCCAATAGTTTACCGTTAATTTTCCTGGTCCAGTAGCTCAGTGGAATAGAGCATCGCTCTTCTAAAGCGTTGGTCGTAGGTTCGAATCCTACCTGGATCGTCGGGAGATTAGCTCAGCGGTAGAGCAACTCGTTTACACCGAGTGGGTCGGGGGTTCGATCCCCTCATCTCCCATCCCCTACGGGGGCTACAATCAAATAGGAGAGCAGTCATGACTGTTAGAGATCGCTTTGGAGAAAGTCTCCAACTTCTGAAGGATGCTGTTAATGGCAACGTTGCCCTTGACAAAGAGTATCCATCCCTCTTCTCTTCACTCTGCCGTTTCTATAGCGACAAGAGTGATCGTCACGTCCACTTCTGGGGACTTGATGTTGAAGAGGACTATACGATTCTAATAGATACTATGATTGCAGATGGAGTCCTGGAAGCGACGTAAATCTTACCCTGGTGGAGTCAAATGACCCTGCCTTGGGATGGCACTAAACTCACCCTGGTCGGGATGGATTATGACAGAAACAGAAGTAACAGTATACAAAGGAAGATTTTGTGAAAAGCACTCAGATTTTATCTGGGGTGACTATATTGATGAGTCCGTTGTTGATGGTCTTCTAAGTTTCTGGAGAAATCAAACCCTACTCAACACTCATGAGGGGCGAGTCTATAGGCATGGTGATATTGTAGTGGACCGAGACTACAAAGAGTCGTTAGACTTACATATCCCATTCCAACTTGCCCTCCCCGAAGTCCAAAATTATATGCAGGCACTTCAGGGAGTGTTGGATAAGTATGTTGAGAGGTTTCCTTTCTGCGAAACCTCTCGTTTTCAAGTAGCAGAACCTCTAAGTATGCAATGCTATCCCCCTGGCGGTGGGTTTAAGCAATGGCATACTGAAAGATCTAATGCATTACCTGGGAATACGTTTAGGCATTTGGTCTTCATGACCTACCTTAATGATGCTCCTGGGGGTGGCACAGAGTGGTTTCATCAAGACAAATATGTTGATGCTACAAAAGGATACACTGTGATCTGGCCAGCAGACTGGACACATCACCATCGTGGTAGAGTTACTAACGATTATGAAAAGATGATCATCACTGGTTGGTTTTCTTTCATCTAACCCAAACAACGGAGGGCACATGGAAACACAGGACGACAAATGGAATAGAGGACTTGATCTTTTCATCGAGTCAGTCCATAAACCAGACCCCAAACTCAGAGGGTGTGCTCACAATCAAGAGTGCTATCATGAGTTGATGTATATCAGGTCATATGTCCTGGACTATCTTCGGTCTCTTCGTCGATGAAACCCCCTGTCCCAAACATCCTTGCCCTTGTGGCACTTTTCTTACTGACCCTTGCCACTATTGCGGCGGGGTATTTTCATGGTAACATGCATATTGAAACGGTATGGAAGAATCTCCACACATGAAGAAACCAACTGTCCTACTTGAGCGTTTCCCTTATCGGTATGTCCAGTGTGGCATTCTGGAGATCAATGGGAAACCTGACTACCGCATCCAGAAGGTTGATTCCTACACTGGTAAATACAAAGACATGTATCTCTGCGACAATGCAATGCAGTTAGATACAGCAATGAGTGACTTTGAGTATACGAAGTGGCTCGATCCCGATACTGTCCCCTGCTATATCAAAGATGACGTTAAAGCATGACCTTGAAGCAGCAAAAGATGCTGCAAAGAAAGCATTTAAGACCGCACTCGATGCAAACTATGATGAGAATACTCTCTCTGAATTGTGGCGTCATTACCTGGGTCTCAACCGTATCTATCAAGATGCTCCTGAAGACAACACAGCGATCTCAACTGATCCTTGGATCTTGGGTGGAGGTGATTACAACTTCAACCTGTCCAGTGATTATCTGACTGGTCCTGTAGCAGCAGATACTATTTCTTTCTCTTCGTCAGGAGGTGCTGACGTAATCTCCTTTGGAGACTACGCAGATTCTTGACAAAACATTAAGAAGCATATATACTCTTAGAGTAACAATTCTTAACACACTATGACAGTCACCACTAACGAGCACGGTCAAAACAACATGTTTGCAGTTGAGCCTGCTATGTACATGACCGACGAAGACCGTGAGCGTTACGGTTTTGAGTCACATGCAGAGCGTGCTGAGAAAATGAATGGACGCTGGGCAATGATGGGTTTCATCGCTGCCTTGCTTTCCTACGCAACAACTGGTAAACTATTCTTTGGATACTGGTAAATTATGATCGGAAAAACCTGGACACAGGAGTCGTTGGCAGAGTGCGTTTCTATCCTCGGATGGGATCCCGTCAACGATGACCTTGAAGTCACCATTGGAGGTTGTGCTTACAGTGGCATCCATCAGTCTGAGGATGCTAACGAAAAATGGGCAAAACCATACGGCACAACTACATATCAGAAGGATGCCTTCATCGTCATTAAGAATAAGTCTCGGTCTCCTGTCATTTCATCACAACCCAACCCTGAATTAAAACAACATCATGAGAGTACCTGATACTATTTTTACCCTTCGAGACGCTGAGAAAAATACCTTCGTCAAGACTGGTAGTTATGGATACTTTGACAACAAGCGTGTTGTAGTATTCTCCTTGCCAGGAGCATTTACTCCTACCTGCAGTAACTATCAGTTGCCACGATATGATGAACTCTATGAAGAGTTTATCGAGTATGGTATTGATGAAGTCTATTGCATCTCTGTCAACGATGGTTTTGTAATGAATGCTTGGGGAGATTCTCTAGGCATTAAGAATGTGAAACTGATTCCAGATGGTAGCGGTGACTTCACTCGTGCCATGGGAATGCAAGTTGAAAAGCACAACCTTGGTTTCGGTTATCGCTCATGGCGTTATGCTATGGTCGTTAACAATGGAGAAATCGAGCAAATGTTTGAAGAAGAAGGGAAGATCGGCAATTGTCCTACCGACCCTTACGATAGAAGCAAACCAGAAACAGTTCTGGAATACCTAAAAACTTACGGAGGAAACTAAAATGAACGAAAGAGCTGAGCGTATCAATGGTCTCGCTGCAATGATCGGTATCGTTGCCGCTATGGGATCCTATGCTGTAACAGGTCAGATCATCCCTGGTATTTGGTGATGGAATTAGCAGCACTGGCGATAATCCTTTTAGGCACCTTCTTTGGTGCAGCTATGCTGACACAATCTGGTGATGAATAAATAGAATTGAATATCGTCGGCGCTGACAGAGGGGTAACTGGCACAATCCAGTTGACACCCCTCTTTTTGTTTGGTATATTAGTTGGGTCCTAAACACTATGAAGTTCATGTTGACAACAATGCTAGGAGTTGCAGGTCTCGCTGCTTTTGCAGCGTATGCTCCGATGACCGCACCTCCCGAAATTGCTGCCAAGGTAGATGTTTCCGTCAACCAAGAAAAAGCAATCGAAATAGAAACTATTAAACTTAAATCTTGGACTTGTCCAGGATGTAATGACAACGAAAAGTATGTCCTCGAAAAACTCCAAGAGAAAACCCGAATCTCTGATCCTAAAGCACTTGCTGCGATCATGGGAAACATTAAACAGGAAAGCAACTTTATTCCCAACATATGCGAGGGAGGGGCTCGAGTTCCTTACAGCGATTGCCGTGTCGGGGGTTATGGTCTTATTCAGTGGACAAGCATAAATCGCTATGCTAATCTCGGTAAGTTTGCTGCTAGGTATGGCTATGATCCTTCCACTCTTGAGGGACAAACGGCTTATATGATCAATGAATCTGTCTTCCAACGGTATCTTCCAGAGTTTGAAGGTCGTGGTAAAACGATCCACCAATACATGGTGCCCTCATACTACTGGTTGGGATGGGGTATCAAGGGTAACCGCGAAGTCTTTGCATATCAATATCTAAATAAACTTGTGTATGCTTAAAGGCGGTGACTTACACCATTGAATATCAGCACGAAAACTCTTGGGTCCCACTCAAGAACTACAATGGATTGTCTAAAGTAAAAGCAGAGTTTCTTATGACACTCTGCTCTATGATGAATCAACCTGAAACTAAATCTAAATTGAGGATCGTCCCCAATGAATGCTGACTGGCGTTACACTGATGAAAATCTAGAGAAGCGAGCACTATGCTTGATGTGTTGTGTGCAAGCAAAGGAAGAAATCAACTCAAGTATTTACGATTTCTGCCATTACTTCACCAGCAATGGTTTGTTTAATGATGTGCTCCCTACGGAAGAGGATCCTAAAACTGAAGAGTTGAAGAAATTCAATGGTGATCCTATTGCGATGGCAACTGAAAAAGTTAAATCTGAGTTGGCATCATGGAGAGCAATCTACGCTACACTTAACGAGAAACGAGAATGAAAGTTGTTATCGCTGGCGGCGGCACATCTGGATGGATGACTGCCGCTGCTTTTTGTAAGACATTCCCCGAATGGGATGTCACTATTATTACTGGTGGTGATGCTATTGGTGTAGGGGAATCAACTACTCCTCATATCAATCAGTATCTTAAATACATGGGAATACCTGATGATGTATTCCTTCCTGCTGCAAGAGCAACCTTCAAGTCTTCTTCAAGATTTGAAGGTTTTGTTGCTGAAGATCAAGTATTTCATTATCCAAACGGACAATCTGTCAATACGAATAATAAATATCATGATTGGATGCTTGCAAAAGCATTCTATCCAGAGAATCTTCCTCCATTCGCTGATGTTTTTATGCCGTTTGTAACGGTTGCTGAAGAAGGAAAGATTCCTCTCAACGATCAGTTGCTTTTTCCATATGACCTCAACAAAGACAGGTCCTTCCACATCAACGGCGCAGCATTCGCAAACTATCTTAAAGATACTTTCTGTGAAAGTATTACGGTGGTTGATAGTAAGGTTAAGTCGGCTCGTATTAACGGACGAAGTATCACAAGCGTCATGGTGGATAGAGGACCACACGACATCAAATCAAAAGAGATATACGGTGATCTCTATATCGACTGTACTGGCCAATCGAGTGTCCTCTCGGGGGCTCTCAGCAAATGGATTGACTTCGACACAATCCTGACAGATAGTGCTCTGGTAGTTAAAACAGAGTATACAAATCGAAAGAAACAGATGGTGCCTTACACTAACGCTAAGGCAATGACTGCGGGGTGGCAATGGACTATCCCTACCTGGGATTTTATTAGTCGTGGGTATGTCTTTTCCTCTAAGCATATCTCTGAAGAAGATGCTAGGGAAGAGTTTGGTTACGATGATGCCAGACTAATTAAGTTTAGAAACGGTAGACATGATCGCGCATGGACTGGTAACTGCGTGTCCATCGGTCTCTCGTATGGTTTCATTGAGCCACTGGAATCTACGTCTCTCTTTAATACTCATCATGGCATCCTGGCACTCATGGATATCTTGAGAGAAGAGAAACTCCCTGGACAGTTTGCTCGGGATCGTTTTAACCACGATCTATCAGAGCATATGGATGGTTGGCGAGAGTTTGTAGAAGCACACTACTATTATTCAACTCGTCGTGACACACCTTTCTGGAGAGAGGTGACTGATGAAGTTGAGTATGCTCAAGAGGGCACTCATGAATCAGTCCGTCACATGATGGTGTCTGGTGATCCTATCCCCACAGGACATATGCCTATTGCATTCATCCTTGCTGGGTCTGGTCACACCAACATTAACAAGAGGCACTATGAATACTTTGGTTATCCTAACCTTATCTCCAAGTCAAAGGTAGATGAGTGGGCACACCAGTATGAAAAGAGAAAGCGTCTTGCTGATAGACTGCCAACCATGTATGAATTCTTATCTAATACATTTAACTACGAGGTGATTGAAGATGTATGAAGAACTAAACTGCTTTGAAGAAGCACTCAAGCACTTTGGCACAAGAGTAGAGATCATTACTGCTATGGAAATGGCACGAAAGATTTCCGCCGAGGATGCCTACCAGATGATCAAGGATGAATTGAAGGACGTGAAGAAGTGCCGCAAGCATTTCCAGAAGGACGGTTGCGAAAGTGTCTGAGGGGGTTGACAGGGACACTAAAATCTCGTATTATAAATAGGTCAACGGGTTAAGAAACGTAAAGTTTCTAATCAACTTCGTTACAAACACCCCAAACCGAGACCTATAGGGTGTCTAAAGCACGTCTCTCATATCCTGTCTAAGGGTGACAGGAAATAGTAACTCCACCATTTCCCTGATGGTCTTACTTTTTGTTTAATTCAATGGCAAACTCTACTCTTGTCCAACAACAAGGACAATCTACCTGGGAATCATTCTGCGAATGGGTCACCAGCACTAACAACCGCCTCTATGTGGGTTGGTTTGGCACACTGATGATTCCAACTCTGTTGGCAGCAACCATCTGCTTCATCGTTGCCTTCGTCGCTGCTCCTCCTGTGGACATCGACGGTATCCGCGAACCCGTTGCTGGGTCGCTCATGTATGGAAACAACATCATCTCTGGTGCAGTTGTTCCTTCTTCCAACGCAATTGGACTTCACTTCTATCCCATTTGGGAAGCAGCATCACTCGATGAGTGGCTGTATAACGGTGGTCCTTACCAACTCGTAGTCTTCCACTTCCTCATTGGCGTCTTCTGCTACATGGGTCGTGAGTGGGAATTGTCTTACCGTCTCGGTATGCGTCCTTGGATCTGTGTTGCATACTCTGCACCTGTTGCAGCAGCAACCGCAGTCTTCCTGGTCTATCCTTTCGGTCAAGGTTCTTTCTCTGACGGTATGCCCCTGGGTATCAGTGGCACCTTCAACTACATGCTTGTCTTCCAAGCAGAGCACAACATCCTGATGCACCCCTTCCATATGCTTGGTGTGGCTGGTGTCTTCGGTGGATCTCTCTTCTCGGCAATGCACGGTAGTCTGGTTACCTCTTCTCTGGTCCGTGAGACCACTGAGTCTGAGTCCCAGAACTATGGTTACAAGTTTGGTCAAGAAGAAGAGACCTACAACATCGTGGCTGCTCATGGTTACTTCGGTCGCCTGATCTTCCAATACGCTTCCTTCAACAACTCCCGCTCGCTGCACTTCTTCCTCGCAGCATGGCCTGTTGTCGGTATCTGGTTTACTGCTCTGGGCGTTAGCACCATGGCATTCAACCTGAATGGTTTCAACTTCAACCAGTCCATCATCGACTCACAGGGTCGTGTGCTCAACACCTGGGCAGATGTCCTCAACCGTGCTGGTCTGGGTATGGAAGTGATGCACGAGCGTAATGCTCACAACTTCCCTCTTGACCTCGCTGCTGCTGAGTCTACTCCTGTAGCACTCACCGCACCTGCAATCGGTTGATACTCGGATTCCTAATAAACGACGTTTATTAAGAAAACAACTAAGGGGACTTCGGTCCCCTATTTTTTTCTCCTGCAATGTAAAGTTATGATAACTTCGGAGACACCATACAAACTTGCTGAGATCATTCGTGATACTTGGCCACAACTGTACTACTTACGAAAGGAAAACAACAATGGTAGCAAGCACTATGAGTCCCCCAAGGAGGGGGTGGTTCGATGTCCTGGATGACTGGCTTAAACGCGACCGCTTTGTCTTTGTGGGCTGGTCTGGACTACTTCTTTTTCCCACTGCTTATCTGGCAATTGGTGGCTGGCTTACTGGCACAACGTTTGTTACGAGCTGGTATACCCACGGGTTGGCGTCTAGTTACCTTGAGGGTGCTAATTTTCTCACGGCAGCAG
>Ga0213859_10000172_pt1 | contig 30319 bp, 17 predicted proteins | sample PICome_2_FD_160133 | JGI IMG/M metagenome (GOLD analysis project Ga0213859, IMG submission 160133) | Coastal seawater microbial communities near Pivers Island, North Carolina, United States - PICO304 | ecosystem: Environmental > Aquatic > Marine > Coastal | place: USA: North Carolina...
TATTAATATCATCAGCACCAACTACTTTTGCTCCGTCGGCACCTGCTAGTTGCATCATTCGTAAGATTTCTGCAACTTCTCCTGCGTCAGCACCGTTGATGTTGATGCTTGCTTCGTCTAATTGTTTTTTATCTGTCATAACTGACTCTCCCATTATAGCAGCAACATCTGCTTGTGTCATTGGTTCTCCAACCATTCCACCGTCGCCTGTTTTTTGTTGTAATATTTTTTGGTATTCCGGCGTAATCGGATCACCTACTTTTGGACCGCTTGCTGCTGGTGTTCCGTCCATATCTACCATATTAGCATCTACTCTAAATCCTGCTGCTCCTACCATACCAGTTGGTTTACCATTTTTCATCATAACTGGTCCACCGCCACTGTATTTTCCATCTTTTGGTTCAGCACGTACAAAGTAATATCTTTCACCATTTGTAATTAAAACTTTGTTATTTTCACGGCCATAACCCGGTGGTTGAGGATTAACAGCTTTCCAAGGTTTAGGTCCTGCTGCATAACCAACAGGTTTCTTTTTAGGTCTGTCTACGTTTACCTTGCTTGGATCTTTATCTAGATTATTGGCATACTTTTCAATCATGCCTCTAGTTTCTGGACCAACGATACCATCAACTTTAGCTCCAGAAGTTTTTTGAAATGTTTTCACTGCTTTTTCTGTAGCCGGTCCAAAAATACCATCAACTTCATCTCCGGTCATACCGAGATTTCTTTGTAGTTCTTTTACGCCTTCGCCTCTGCTGCCACGTTTCATTATTTTGTTATAATCATCGCCTTGTGGAGTAGGTTTAGCTGCTGGTTGTTTGTCTGGATCTTTCCAATTGCCTGCTTCAGCATCTTTCACAGCTTTTGCTGCTGCTTTTTTTGCTTTTTCTTTTTCTAGTCCCATACCAACTAGTGCGCCCATTAATGCAATTGCGAGTGGATTTTCTGTTAGGACTTCTTTACGTTTCATGATAACACTGCCTTGCTATTTTCAGCATCTCCAATGTCTTTGCTGTCACCTGTAGGAGCCTCGCCTACATAATCATTTGATCTTTCTTTACGTGCTGTTTCTAATTCTTTTAACAAATTCATTACACGAGCGCCGCCAGCATCTTCTTGTGCGCTTTCTCCGCCCATATCTTCTTGTGTAAGTTTAGCTGTGTATTCGTCTTTTGCATCTTCTTGCTGATATAGTTCTTGTGGTTCGTTTGGATTACGTACAATAATGTGACTTTGAGGAACACTGCATACACCGCCTAAATATTCTTGTAATACTTGTACAGTAGTTGGGTATGTTAGTTCAACTTCATAATACATTACATCTGTGTTTTCTAATTGTGGAAAATCCAACGGACGTTCTTGAATTGGAGTTTTTTTACCGGATGACATTTTTGTAATGCCAAACTTTTGCAATCCTGTTTCAATCATGTCCTCGCATCCGTCAGGCCTGTCACCTGCGATGCCAATTTTAAATTCATATGTTTTCTTTGATTCTGTTAAATAATCAGCAAAATTTTTCATTGACGTATCCTAAACTATAATACTATTTATCTTTATCTATGCCTTTTAGACGCTCAAGCAGACTGTTTCTATCTGTAACCACATAGCCTTCACCGCTTACAATATCACCATCACCAGGTCCGCTGTCTCTATCCATTTTTTCTTTTTTAAGTTGTAGCTCTACCATTTTAAGTTTTTTATCTAGTTTTGCAACTTTTGCATCTAAACTGGTTTTTAACATTGTGCCTGCAACTTCAAATACTCTGCCACTATAACGACTTTCTACATTCATACCTAAATCCATCAAGTCGTCATACGCAGTCATTGCTTTGTCTGCAACTTCATTGAGTTCTTTGTCTGCCATGTCTCCCAAGCCTTTAACAGCAGGCAATGCACTGGCTATTTTGTCAAATTCTGCAATATCACGGAATGTATCTTCGTGCTGAACAACTGGCGCAGGTTCTTCTTGTTTAAGATCCTCGTTGTCAGGCAAGTTCAACATTTCTTCTAATTTTTTAGTCATAGTACACTTTCATTATATGCTAGTATTATTTATCTACGTTTTCCTTGATGGAAAATATCTCCTTCATTTACAACACGGAAAGTCATTCCTTTTTGTTTGCAGTAAGCTCTTGCAGCATTCCATTTTGCTTGATTTAAAACATAGTGTGCTTTATTACTTTGACTTTTTCCTAGTTGTTCTTTGAATGTATGATTTGCCGGTTTCACCTCAATAAGTTCAACGTGTTGTTTGCCATTCCTGTCAGCATATACAATAAAAAAATCAGGTACATATATAGTATGTTTTCCAGTAAAAGGATTTCTATAAGGTATTTTTATAGATTCACTTGCCCATTTACTAATATTTTCATTAGTATCACACATTCTCATAAATGCAAATTCCCAACTACTGCGATATGTAGGAGTACGTCCGCCAATGTATTTGTCAGGGTTTTTGAGTGCAAATTTACCCTGTGCGAAACGTGCCATTATAATCTCACATTTCTATTTTCAGTTGTTTGTGTATTATAAGTGTTTTTGTATCCAAGAGCAGAAATCTTACTTCTGTTGTTGTTTAGGATAGCACTTACTAATTTGCTTAATGTAACTTGATCTAATCCTTCTAGTGTATCGATTAGTTCAAAAACATTTTTGTTTTCTGCTTTTGCTTGTTGAAGTATTACTGTTGCTACTGAAATTGCAGAATCTTTACTAAATTTTCTTTTGGTAAAAAATCCTACTACTGTATCAACTTCATTACTTGTTAAACTTATTTGCTTTGTGAAATATCTATCAAAAAATTGTTTAGTTTCATTGGCACTATCTTTTTTTTGAGATTTTTCTTCTGCTGCAAAACTACTCATCCTATTAGTCCTATTTCTTTTAAATCATTTTGAAATCCTGTAGAATTACCAACTACACCTTTTTCTAATTCGTTAAAATTATTTAATGCACTTTGTTCAACTTGTGCTTTTACATTAGGAGACAAATTATTGTAAAAATCTTTGGATTCTTGGATAGACAATCCTGAAAAAACTGCAATTTGTAATTGAGCTTCTCCTGCTGCATAGTCCGCAAGTTTTTGAGGATTACTTTGCAATTGTCTTTTAAACTCTTGGTCGCTCAAACTTAAATCATCTAATCTAGTATTTAATGGTTGTGCCGATGTAAATGTATTATTTTTCTCACTAGAAGGAAAATAATTTGTGTTAGTAAAAGATTGATTGTTAATTTGTGGATAAATTTGATAATTTATTGGTAAACTGCTTTGATTTTGTTGAGTGTTAAAATCAGTTAGAGAAATTGGATTAGATAAAAGATCTGTAAATACTTGTGCCCAAAAACCTATATTTCCTGTTCTTTCACCAACTCCATTAGATGTTGTATTCGAATACGGACTATCTACTGTATCATAATGACTAATATCGCTATATAATGCAATATTGTTATCTGTAGTTTCTCCTCTATCATAAAACATAGATTCGTAATCAATTCTCATTGTATTACGCATTGTACCCGATCCATCTGATTGATCAACCCTGTCGTGTTGCCATTCTGATATTAATGGATTTACTAATGTAAAACTTGTAAAAGTGCTTTCAATATCTTGTGGATGTAACTGGTGTATTGTTATACTATTAAAAAATGGAACATCAGTAGTTCTACGTCTGTTAAATCCGTGTCTATATGTATTTGCGTTGTCAGTATCATAAAGTTTTGTATAATATGCTCTAGGACGGCCGCCTTCGTTATCGTAATTACCATCTTGATAATAATATCTATAATACGATTCCCATAATAATGTAGTCAATCCAGCATTATCATCATGAAATTCAATATCAATAGGATTGTAATTTAATTTTGTTTGTATGACTTTTTTCCTATTATATTGATTTAAAGTTTCAGTATTCATAGTAAAAGTTGGTAAAGACGCTGCACTTGCTAGTAAATTAAATTCACGCTGATTAAGTAAACCGGTTACACTCCTACCTAATGTAGATAATGCAGTTGTATTAACATCAATAACAACATGATATAAAAATTTAATTTTAGGAGCAAGTCTAAAATTATTACGTCTGTACAGTGCAGCCGCATGAGCAAAATCGCCCATAATTCCTTTGTTAGATCCTTGTCCACTAAAATTATCGTATAATCTATTCAACGCCATACTGTATTTATCTCATTAAAAAAGGAGCCATTAAGACTCCTTTTTTGTAGCAATCTCATTTAAGTATTAAAGAGCTGCGCCGCCTGTAGCACCTGTGCCTGTTTCACTATTTCTATCTTGGAAATTATTAGGTGTACCGACGCCAGCATTAAGTTGAACTGCATTATCATATGTGATATTCAATGCAACTTGCATAGCATCATTTGTTGAATATGACATTGATCCATAATCAACTTGGTTTAGATAACAACCATATAATTCCCAGGTTTCTAGTACTTGCGGAGTATTCGCACCATTACCACCGTCTAAAATTTCGATGCGTTGTGTAAATTTATAATCCTGACCTGTTGCAGCACTTGCTTGCTCAAAAAAGTCAAATTGTTTCTGTAATTGTTCTCCAACTAGTTTTTGAACATTACCGTTAATGTCGTCACGTAAATTAATTGTTACAGGTTGCCATGTATGCTTACCTGCCATCATAATTTTACTGTTATAAACATCTAATGTTATTTGTTCAAACTGAATGTTTGGTCTAGTTGCATCAATTACTTGTTTTGTTAATTCTGTAGTGTTTCCAGTAATACCAAAATTTTCTAGTGTCACTCTAAAGCGATACTGAAGTTTTGGCATTAACAAACCTTGACTACTCGAAGTAGTGTCGTTTGCTAAAGGTACTGTTAAATTCAATAGAGTTGAGATTGCCATCTATAGTTTCTCCTTAATACACAAGTATTTATCATTTGTAGGGGGTTTTTATTTTACCCCCTACATTATGATATTATAAACCTGCGATTTCGCCTGTGTTTTTAATGCGTAGTGGAATGTAAATAAATTCTACTGCTTTTACTGGCTCAATAGCAATATCTACATATAACTCGTTTCTGTCAATTCTAGCTGGTGTATTATTTGTTTCATCGCACACAACTAGGAAATCGTACAATGCACGTAAACCAACTAATTCTACTAACAAACTTTCTACTTGTTGTTTGATTTCATCACGTGTGATTTTATCATTTGGTTCAAATAAGTATGGTTTTGCTAATGTGTTAAGTTGACTACGTAAGTATACAACAAGTCTTGCAACATTTACTCTGTCTAGAGCACTTGCGTTTCTTGCACGAGTTTTCTGTCCAAATACAACTAACCCTGCACCTGTTAGGAATGTAATTGGGTTAACGTTGTTTGAGTACAGTGTATCTCTTACACCTTCGTTTAATGCTACTGCAACAAATTCGCCTTCATTGTTGATATAACCAGTTGATGTTGCGTTAGTTACGCCGCCACGTCTTGTACCTGCTGGTGCAAACCATGGATATGCAACTTGGTCGTTAAGTGCAATTGTACGTAGTACCATATGCGAAGCTGGAACAACAACATTGTTACCTGCATTATCACTTGTAAAGCCACTTGGATAGTAAACAGCCATATACTCATCTCTACTTACTAATCCGTTGTCATTATCTTCAACTGCTGTATTAACATTTGTTGCCCATTCATTTAAACTAGTTGCATCTGGTGTTAATCTCATCGGTGAATCACCTACAACAAACGCTGTTAAGCCTCTATCATAGTTTAATGTAATCATTTCACCAATTAGTTCAGGGTAACCTGGAGTTGCAATCAAGTTAAAGATACGAGATTCATCATCGCGAATATCTTGATTTTCATTTAACAATGATTGTAGTTTTTGAACAACAACTTTACGTTGTGCTTTACGTCCAAAGCTACCTGATCCATCAGCTTCGTTAGCTGATTCAGTTACCCAACGATGAGGATAGTAACCTGACATATCTTCATCGCCAAAGCGTGTATTGTCAGCTGTTAGATCAATGTAGTTACGCTCAAAACGTTTTACATTGAATCCGCTTCTACGTAGATTCCATAGCAGCATACCTTTTGGATATAGTGCTGGATCTGGACAGTCTGGATCAACATAATCACTTTCAATTAGATCTACAATGTCCCCTGCTGATCCACTGTTTGCTCCTGCTGTATTATAACGAGCATCTGCAAATAGTACACCGTTTTCAGTGGTTTGATCAGTTGTATCTAATTCTTGCCATTCATTAAGTGTATTATTCCAACGATAAATTTTTGGGAAGTTTTCCAAATCTGCTGTGCTTACCCAAATATCGCCTGAAACTAAATCGCCGCCATCTGAACGATCACCGTCAGCTGGTTCAGTAGCACTTACAATAGGTCCTGCTGCATCTGGTTGTGTTGCTGAATCACCAGTCCAATATTGAGAATCGGCATTATTAACTCCGACCCATTTAGATCCATTGTGTACTAACAAATCAATTTCGTCAATAACACTGCTATACCACAATGCTCCGTCTGCTGCTAATGAAGTTGGTGCATCATCACTTGCTGTATATGTTAATTCTTTCCAGTAAGTTGCAACATATTCATTTGCTGCTCCATCTGGTACATCATAAAAGTTTGCTGTACCTGTGTTTGCAGTATAATCAAATGCAGTGAATCCAATGTCGGCCAATGATCCGTCGGTGTCTACAAATCTAATTTCACCGCCTAATCTATGTGAAATTGTTACTTTATTAGTGCTTGTAACGCCTGCAACAATATTTGTTAAACCTGCTGCGTTAATTGCTGTAGCCATTGCCTCTGCATCTGTACTTGCACCAGTTGCTGTAAATGTAACTGTTACAGCTGATGATAGTGTAGCACTGCCTTTAACACTTTCTTGAATTGTAAAATTATAATTTTGTGCTAAAAGATCAGCTGTTTTAACAATTGCACTTGAAATTGTTAATGCACCTGTGCCGTTTCTTTTGTAAATTGTAAAATCAGCAATTTCACTACCTGCTGTTTCTTCAGCAACGTTAGTCATTACAAATAAATCTGTAGCAATTAAGTTTGCGCCGCCGCCTGATAAATCAAGCTCGTTAATTGCTTCGTGATTTGTTTTGTAAATTGGTGCACTAACTGTTTCCCATAATTCTGTTTCGCCATTGAATACTTTTACTGACCAATTTGCTCCAACATTAGGTGATGTTGTTTTTAACCATACACTTCCTGTTGGGCGTGGCTTGGTGTCACTTGATTTAAATTCTGGAATGCTTGTATGAGGATCAGCTTGTAGTTTAGGAGCATAATACTGACCTGCTGTAATTCCTGCTTCTGTAAGTGCAGTACCACCAATTGTAACTTCGTCATGTGCAGAACCATCATTGTAAATGTAAAGAATGGTGTCTACAATTTGAGCAGACAATCCAGCAGCTGAAAATGCTGTATTAAATTCACTTACAAATGCTGCGCCATTAGATCCAACTAGGTTAAGAGTGCCTGACAATCCTGTAGTTGATGTTAGTGTTACAGTATTTCCTGGTGTGAAAGTTGTAATAGTTCCGCCCACAATTGATGGCCAACTTGCTTTCCAGTCTGCACTGCCTACTTTTACCCAATCGCCTGCAGATACTGTTAATCCATTTCCTGATGACTTGTAGTACAGTGTAGGAATTGTTGTAACGGCTGTGATTGCATAATCTCCAACTGATCCTATACTTCCTAAAGGAACAAACGAACTGTCAACTTGTGTGCTATCAGTAATTACAATTGGAGTTTTGTTAGAAAATGATTGTCCTGAAAGATTAGTTGTAGCTAATGCACTTCCGTCCCATTCAAAAACGCCAAATCTTGTTATACCGGTATCTAACCAATATGTACCGTCAGCTGGATTAGCAGTGGTCGGTGTTGAACTTGCATTTAGTGCGCCTAGATCAACATCTGCACGTACAACATAAGCTCTATTGCTTACACCCAAATATGAGTATGCAGCCTGCAATCCATATTCGTTTTGCTCTCCGCCATGTATTGGATTATTATTATTATCTACATAAAATGTTGGATCGCCAAATGTATCTACCAGTTCACGCTGTGAAGTAAGTAGGTATGGTTTTCCAGCATTTGCTTTTGTGGTACCTGGAGCAATTCCTGTTCCTGCACCATTTTGTTTATTTTCGCCAGTTGCGACGAATATAATAGGTACTGTACCCGGTTCTGCAGGAGTGTAAAAACTCTCGTCAATTACCTGTACTTCTACACCTGGTGATGTTAATGCCATTTTCTTGTTCTCCTAAACAATGTTATTATAGTATTATTTAGCAGATCTAGGGGAAAATAGCGGTTTTAAGGGGTTAACTACGCAGTTAATTGTCCTTTGTATAGTTCATCAACCCAAAACTCCAAGTCCTTGAGTGTGCCATTATTATCAATGTAAAAGTCGGCCATCCACGGTTCCAGCGTCATACTGTCTATAGATTCTTTAGGTAAGTAGTCACTACGATCGACCCAAATTGCATAATCAAAAACATTTGTGTTACGCATTGCAAAATATTCACGTTTGTTTCTTAATCCACAATAAATATCGTGTTCTGCAAATATAGCCCTGCCTAACGTTGCTGCATCTTTTGCATTCATATCACTTATAGCATTATACCATTCAGTTCTGTGATTATGTCTATCAGCATAACACTCTTCTTCACTGTCGTAATTGTATTTCTTTTTTAACAAGTCATAGATAAAAAGTTTGGAACAGAACGCACTGCTACTGTCAAAACTATATCCGTATTTGTCTCTTAAAATTTCGCAGACAGTATCTTTTCCATGTCTGCCGTGTCCGATTACCAACAGCTTCTTTTTGTTCATAATTTATAATATTATAAAAGTATTGTATTGTCAACCGATCAAGAATCCATAGCCTGTGCCGCCTGCAACTGCCATTGCTAGATCCATTTCTAGTTTTTCCATTTCTTGCTGTGCCTCGGCTTTTAGCGTGTCACCGTTAAGTGTTGTACCGCCACCTGGACCAGCAATAGTAGCAAATTTACTACGTGCTTCTCCTAGCATATACTTGCAATTTGCAAGTGTGTAATCTTTGATCCATTGATAGGCTTTATAATCTTTATATAGTTCAAAGTCGGGTCTATAATTATAACAATACAACAATGCTTCTTCATCGGCTCTAGGACGTTGTAAAATTGTTAATTTTTTATTACTGGTATTCCATTTGAATTCTATAAAACTACCAAACATACGTCCTACTAATTCTTGTTGTTGTGCAAAGAAATCATATGTAGCTAATCCACCAATGCCGCTACCTGCTAACAAATATGTGTTGGTGTATGCAAGATTAAATGGTTCAAACAAACTACCGCCATCTGCACTTCCGCCTAATCTGCTTCCTACACTTCTGCGATAAATTTTTCTAACTTCAATTATTTCATTTGGTAAAATGTAATCGTTTTTATCTTGTTCAAATTTTATTGTAATGTAACTTTCCTCAACACTGTTTTCACTGCGTTGTCTGTACTTGCTCAAACTTTTTGCTAGTGCAGTTTCGTAGTGTATCGGATCGAGTTCAACGTCGACCATACCGCCGCCTAAAAATGCATTAACATAATCAAAAATTTCTTGCTTTTCAGTAGTAAGTTGTGCCATATGATATCTCCACATGTATTTATCGATAAATATGTGTATGCCACGTTTAAGTTTATACAGACCAGAAAAGTCAAAGGATTACGAGTTTTTAGACAAAGTTGTCTATGAACAATTTACTGTTGGCGGCACTGATTTATTAATACACAAATACCTTGGGCCTAAAAACCCATTGGATGAAGATGCAACCGCAGAACAAAAACAATATGATGCGATTAGCGAAACCAATATACAAGATTTACTTTTTTTAGAAAATAGAGATAGAAAATACGACCAAGACATTTACAGTATCAGAGGACACTACAATGTTCAAGATCAAGATTTTGATTTGAGTCAATTTGGATTGTTTTTACAAAATGACACTATTTTTATGACAATACATATTAACAGTAGTGTAAAAACATTAGGAAGAAAGATAATGCCAGGCGATGTTTTTGAATTGCCGCACCTAATAGATGAATATGCTGCAAATGATTTCAGTGTTGCACTGAAAAGATATTATGTAGTCGATGAAGTAACTAGAGCAGCAGAAGGGTTTAGCCAAACTTGGTATCCGCATTTATATAGAGTAAGATGTAAACAAATAATGGATTCTCAAGAATACAAAGATATTTTGGATTTACCTGCTGGTGACGAAGCTGGAAATACTTTACGAGAAGTATTAAGCACATACGAAAAAGAAATGCAAATTAATGATGCAATAATAGCACAAGCTGAAGATTATGCTAATCAAAGCGGATATAGTACAATACAATTTTATACACTATCTGTTACAGATGTAGGCGAAATGAATATTGTTAGTGCTGACTATACAGATTTACTAGCTGATGGTACTATCACATCCGATACCGTGTTTGTTACACCAGATGGAAATGGTTACCAAGGATATCTTGTTGGAGATGGTATTCCACCAAATGGTGCATTGTTTGGTACAGGAACAGGATTTCCAGTTGATCCACAGCTTGGTGATTATTTCTTACGTATAGACCTAGCACCCAATAGATTATTTAGATACGACGGGAACAGTTGGAGAAAAGTTGAAGATGCAGTAAGAACATCGCTAACACCAACAGATAATAGAGATACTCTAAAAGGTACATTTATTAACAACACAACTGTAAATACAATTGCTGGCGAAGATGTAGTAGAACGCCAGGCATTAAGTAAAGCTCTACGAGCAAAGGCAGATAGTTAATGCAATTTTTTTATGATGGACAAATACGCAGATATATTACTCAAATAGTAAGAACGTTTAGCAATTTTAGTTATAAAGACGGTGAAGGCGATTTAAAACGTGTTCCTGTAATGTATGGCGATATTACTAGGCAGGTAGGAAGTATTATAAGAGAAAATTCTGAAAACAAAGTACCTAGTGCTCCACGTATGGGTATATACATCACTAGTTTGCAAATGGATAGAGCAAGATTAAGTGATAGTAGTTATATCAGTAAAATAAATTTAAGAGAAAAAGAATTTGATCCTGAAACTAATAGTTATATTGCTGCACAAGCTAAAGGATATACAGTTGAAAGACTACATCCTACACCATATACGCTTGCTGTAAATGTAGACGTCTGGAGTACAAGTACTGATCAAAAATTACAAATACTAGAACAAATTTTTATGTTGTTTAATCCTGACCTAGAATTTCAAACAACAGACAACTATATCGATTGGACTAGTTTAACAACACTATATTTAGAAGATATTAATTTCAGTAGCAGAACTATACCTATGGGTACTAACGACGAAATAGACGTAGCAACAATAGGTTTTACAGCGCCAATTTACATTTCGCCTCCTACTAAAGTTAAGAAGTTGGGCATTATTACAGATATTATTACGAGTGTTTACAATCAAGATGCAGGCACAATCAGTTTGGAAGGATTCAATCCTCCTACAGACAGCGATCAAGGTGCTGCCAGCGGTACTACAGTTTTACCTGATGGAACATTGATTTCAGACGGTTCTATTACAAACGTAGGTCTAGGAGGCAGACTAGATCTTCAAAATCCTGTTGTAACTAGTTACAGAAATTTTGATCTAATAATTCAAGACGAAACAGGAAAATTAGTAAAAAATAAAAAATTACGTGTTGGAGAAATATCTTGGTTAAACATTTTAGAAGCAGAACTTCCTGCTAAATTCCAACCAGGTATAAGTCAAATTAGAATACGTAGAGTTGAATTACAAAATGAAATTGTTGGTACTTTTACTTTAAGAAATAATGATAATTTTTTAATTGATATAGACTGGGACCAAGATACTTTGCCAAGTAATACATTGTTAACAGGGCCTAGTAAAACAGATGGAACAGTAGATTATATTGTTAGTCCTATTAGTTTCAGTCCACTAGCTGTTAAAAAAGCAGGAACTAGAGTTATTCTTTTAGATCCAATCGGATATAAAGTTTCGAGGTTATTTACAGCAGATCAAAATACAAATATTATAAACACAGATATAGATTATTTTATTTCAAGCAGTGGTTTAGCAAATAGAACAGGTGACGAAACTGTAACAAGTTTCCAGGTTTATGTCAATGGTTCTTTAGTTAATGCTACTGGTTCTAATGTAAATGACAAATTTGTTTTAACTTTAGATGTTGCATATGATTTTGATGATACAGTTGAATATATATTAAATTTAAACGAAGACGGACCCGAAGCTTGGAAAAATGCAGATGGCACAGATTTTGTAGCAGATGCTAACGATGTAGTAGAGTGGGATGGACTAAAATGGCATATCATTTTTGATGCAAGTACAGAAAATGATACTACATACCTTACAAATGTAACAACAGGTCAACAATATTATTGGAATAATTATTACTGGCAAACAAGCGTAGACGGATATTATCCAAGAGGAACTTGGACTATTACACTGTAAGATAATTATTTTTATGAACAAAATTACATGTAGTGGTGCTCTTTTTTATGCATTGTCGACAAAACGTTTTTTATTTTTACATCGTACTCAAAGTAAAGCAAAAAATCTTTGGGGAATTGTAGGCGGCACAAACGAAGATAAAGAAACTCCTTACACAGGCTTGTTACGTGAGGTAAACGAAGAACTAGGTTTTGAACCTGACATACAAAAATCTATTCCACTAGAAACTTTTGTCAGTAATGATGAACATTTTCATTTCCATACATATCTTTGTGTTGTCAATGAAGAATTTATTCCTATATTGAATTGCGAACACAACGGGTATGCTTGGGTAAACTTTGGAGCATGGCCTAAACCATTACACAATGGGTTACAAAATACACTACGTAGCAAGATTAATCAAAACAAATTACAAACAATTATTGAAGTCATTGATATAATTTCTTAAATTCTTCTTTGAGCCATTCAAAGTCGTTGATTTTTGCAAGTTCTGCTGCATTGTCTTTGTTAAGTCTGCCAAACTCTTTTCCAGCTATAGCACCTGCAATTGCTGCTTTACCAAAGGGTTTGTCTGCTCCTCTAGTACACCAAGCCTCTAATCTAAATTCAGTTTCTTCATCTTTTTGTCTAGCAATAGTACGGCTTGCTAATTTTGCACATTCTCTAAATCCACTACGCCAAGCACTAAATGAGTCAGTGTTAAATGCGCTAGTGTTACTCATTTCTTCTATGCCTTTAAACTTGTCACTTATACTAGTGGTCATATCTGTTGTAGATTCGTCCATATTACGAGTTAAATTAGTAGGAAGTAATTTTACACCTCCATAACCGTAAACTAATCCATTGATAGGATTTAAACTGCGCCATACATGCACTGTATCTTTACCATCAATATCGTATGCAGGAACATAGTAATCAAAGTCAAATCCATCTATAATTTCTGCATCACCGTCTACTACCCAAAACATATCTGTTTCTACTAATTCTGCTGCACGTTTATGTGCTGCATGAATACCTTTGATGTCCATAACACGTTTTGTTCTTGGAAACTTCTCTGAAAGTAAATCAAAATTATCATCTGCGTTCGGCTCACCATTACTGATAAAAACAATATCGTAGGGTTTTGGATTGCTGCCCACTTCCGGATATTCTTTTTTAGTAACAAAAAATCTATAATCAATTTCTCTTTGACTTATGCTTAATTTTTTACTGGTTAAAGCTATTCCGTCATAAAAGTCTCCGTTTTTCCACACGTGGTTAATTTTTCGTTCGTATTGATTATGATGATCAATATAAAAATTCCAATCAAAATCTTCTAAAGGTAAAAAACTATCGTTTACCATCCAAAACATATCATAGTTGCAATCGTTCTTTGCATTTAAATAATCTTGATAATTATTCACAGTGTAAATAGGATATGGTTTAGGATCACTTGCTACAATATCCCATTCTTTCTTTTTTATTAAAAATCTATGTTCAATTTCTTTTTCACTCACTAAAACATTTTTACTAAAAAGGACTATTCCATCATAAGTATTTCCGTTTAAAAACACATGATTGATATTTCTATCATAACTGTTATGATGACTAAAATATAATTTAAAGTCAAAATCTGGTGCAATCTCTACATCGCTAGGAACTCCCCAAAACATTTCTGTTTCACAATTATAAAGTGCAGCAGTATAATCATCATAATTGTTAATTAAAAATTTGTCGTAAGGTTTTGGATAACTTGCAATTACATCGTGTTCTTTTTTATTAACAAAAAATCTATGTTCAATTTCTTTTTCGCTTATTTCAATTTTTGATGATAATAAAGCAATACCATCATAATCCTCACCGTTAAGAAATACATGATTGGTTTTTGTATCAAATGTTTCTTGAGATAAGAAATAATTATCCCATTGAAAATTTTCACAAGGATTTACATCTTTAGGAATAAACCAAAACATATCTGTTTTACATTTTGATAATGCTTGTTGATATTCTTTATAATTTCCAATTACAAATCTTTCAAATTGTTTTGGTACACTAGCTACTGCCTCGTGTTCGATTTTTTTATTTAAATCTTTAAATTTTATTTCTTCTTCGGTAACTGGAGATTGTTTGCTGAATAAAAATACTCCATTGTATTTGTTGCTATTGAGCCATGCATGATTGGTTTTTCTGTCACTGCTGTGATGACTTATGTAAAAATCAAATTTAAAACTTTTGTTTATTTCTATTTGATCATTATATCCCCAAAATAATTCAGTAGTTGATTTTTTCAATGCTTGTTGATAATCATAATAGTTATTAATTTCAAATTTATCGTAAGGTTTTGGATTACTTGCCATAATCCTTATTTCTTTTTTATTTACAAAAAATCTGTGTTTAATTTCTTTTTCAGTTGCCTTGTATGCTTTAGGCATTAACACAATGCCATCTAGTTGATCTATATCTCCGTTTCCAAACACATGAGGTGTATCGTAACTCCATTCATCAGGCTTGTAGCTAAACTTAAAGGTATCTCTTACATCAGTATCATCATACACAATCCACAACATATCTGTAAAACTTTGAGATTGGGCCTGCTGTAAATTATCAACTACTTGAACATCAAAATTTCTTTCGACTAATTTATCGTAAACTGTTTTGTCTTCTCCAATATAAAAAATATCAAATTTTTCTTTTCCAAAGTAAGGATCGTAATGACCGCATATATATTTTTCTTTTACACTTTTAAACTTGCATAAATGTGCATTTACCGGAACCAACAGGGTTTTCTCATAAGAGATTATTTCTCTACTGTCTTTCTGAACGTAAGGAAATTTATAAATTTTATTTCTCTCTTCAGGAGAAAAATACCACGGAAAACTGCTGTAGGTTTTTATATTTTTGTCTACTAACCATACATGCGTTGTGTCAAAATTATGTTTTTTTAAAATACTAAAATCAGTAGGATCATCTACATATAGTATGGGTGCTTTTTTTAGAATATTATTTCGAAGTGTGCTAAAACTTGAAAAAGTAGATTGTGGATCTATTCCAAACTTGTCAAATACTTTCATAGTATAATTGCTTTCGTTCCGTAATGTGCTAGTGCTATGTCTGCATCAACAAAGACATCAATGCCATGATGCATTGCTTGATTACAAAAGTATATATCTTCTCCACCAAAGTTATCTAAATTTTTATTATAATAGTGAGAAAACCACGGCTTTGGTAATTCTTTATAAACATTTGATGTTGTTAACATACAGCCCATACCAACCGCCCATACTTTGTGTAAACCCTTTTTTTCATTTAACCTTATGTTAATGTTATCTGGATCTAAAAAAGCAACACTAACGTTTGGCTTGTAACGTGTACTATAAGTTGCAGCTACAATATCTTTATTATGAGCATACAGTTTTGTAAATATATTTGCTGGAAAATGAATATCACTATCTAACCATAAAATATGTGTGCATTCACTGTCTAATGCTTCTTTTGCTAAATCTATTCGACTTTGTGCAATAACACTTCCGCACACAATATGTAGATTAAAATTTATATTATCTGCAGTTAATGTGCTGGTTAAATTTGCTAAACTTTTTGCAAATCCTGTATGCACAGTATCTCTTGCAGGAATACAAATACTTAATTTCATTACACCATGGTGCTTGGTACTGAATCTTTATTCAATTCCTGTTCAGCAGCAACAGTTAAGTCGTTCCAACTTCTTGCAGAACTTGTTGCAACTTTTACACATTCTTGAAAATCTTCTGCACTTAAACTTGCCATAGCAATCATGTTTTCTGGTTGTACTTTACCAATTGTGAGCAAGTCTGCTCCTGCTGTAGTACCTAGTTTTTGAATCCAATGTAATCTGTCATCGTCATCAGGAATATTCATTTCATCAATTGCTTTTTTTGCAGCAATTTCTGTCTGCGCATCAAGTTGTAATGTTTCAAGTACAGCTTTTTTACGAGCTTTAGTATATTGTTGCGCTAAATCAATATTTAGCACTTCGTAAAGTGTTTTCATATCTTACTCCTATTTACACTTAATATATATGAATATTTGTTATTTGTCAAGTATTTTAAGCAGCACCGCCAACAGTAGGAACATTGATCCTATAGACTTTATCATTGCTTGTACTTGCACCGCTTGTGCTGGAAACGCCGCCGCACATCATAGTTTGAGTGTTTGCTGTTCCGTTTTGCACTATTTTTTTTGGTCCTGTTGTAGTATCATATATTGGATAAAATCTCGGCATATATGTAGGCGAAGGCGGGAAAGTAGGTAAATCGTCGCCTGAAATTGATTCAATTATAGTAAAGGTAGAAAATTCAAATGACGTAGCTCTTGAATAAAGCCAACTTCTTCCAGGTTCTGGATCTGAATCAAATGTAGATCCAGAAAAAGATTCTACAAAGGCACCTGGAGCGCCATATACTGTATTGATTTTTCTTGTCCTATTCGTAAAAAAATCCGTCCCGGCAGTTTGTAAATCTGGTGAATCTAAATTTACAGCTGAACCAAATTCCCACTGCGCTGTAGGATCTACATAACCATTATACCAAACCGAACTTGTGCCTTGTTTCAAACCTAAACAGATAGTTGTTCCGTCAGCGCTCAAACATTGATCAAAAATTTCCGTAGCAGCAGTTACTCCGTCAAATGGAGATGTTAAAGCAGGAAGAGCACCACTAGGATCAGGAGGGCTACCTGCAATAACATACCATTGCTCATCATCCATATCAAACGATAGTGTAGCATATTTGTACAAACCAGCGCTACTACGAAAAAGAACAGTATACAAAATTGCATTCTTATTTGGAATAGAGCAAACTTGTCCCTTTACAGTAAATTGTCTATCCCAAGTAAATCCATCTATAGGATTAGGAATTGCAAAACTAGCTTCAGGTGTAGTCGATGTATTGAATTTACGTATTCCATAGAAACTGTTTGCAGACGCTTCATTAAGTCCATAATATCTACCGTTATTAGGATTATAAAAAATATCTCCGAAGTTATTTAAAGTTTGGCCACTTATAGGTCCTATTGATCTTACTAAACTACCACTGTGATTATAATGATAAATTATCGGACCAGTTGTAGTACTGCTAATTACTTTAAATATTAAATCGTTGCTTTGTATACCTGTAGGATGCATTATCACATTTTGGCTACTGGACAAGTTGAAAGTAAATAGTTCTGCGCCTGTAGCAACATTTACTACACCACAGGTCATAGCGCCAAAACTATAACCACTAACAAACATATACTCTCCAGATACTCCATTCCACTCGTCAAAAGCAATATGCGGATTATCAAAGTTTTCTTCGCTAGTTGGATTTATATTAGGTAAAGTTGGACTTGTACTGACTAATGAGAAAGACCCAGGAGTACTGGATTGTCCAAATCCACCAAAGGTACTACTCATAGTAATAGTAGTACCTTGACTGATACCAATATAAGTTCCTAATATACCTAAAACAAAACTACTAGTAAATCCTCCTCCGACAAAAAAATCTCTAATGTCTGTCATTGTAATAGTAGAACCTGTGGGTGGTATTGCCATTTTTATTCCTTTTTAAATACTTTATAATAACATATGTATTTGTTGTTTGTCAAGTAGCCATTGCTGGCTACTTGTTACTTATCTGTTAATTTGTTTATCATTTCTTTCAATTGATCAATTTGTTGTTGTTGCTGTTTAAACGCTTCGATAAACGCACCTGCCATAGCACCGTAGTTTACAGTTTTTATACCATCCTGATCAGTATGTACAACTTCTGGGAAATACTCTTCGACTTCTTGTGCAATGACACCCATATGTCTGCGTTCGGTATCTTCTTGATCAGTACGAGTAAATGTTACACCACGGATGCTCAATATTTTAGTTAACGGATCTGCTACTACTTCAATATTGTCTTTTATTCTAGCGTCTGAATATGCTGTAACTTCGCCAGCAACTGTCATATTACCCGACATATCAAGTTGCCATCTATTAGCAGATGCAGACCATCCACCTATACGCAAGACGTTATCGCTGTCTAAACCCATATTAACTGCAAAGCTACCACCTCTGTGGAAACTCATAAACGCAGAGTTACCACCGGTTGCATATGCTTGTAGTGGAGGATTACTCAACGAACCGCTTGTACCGCCTAGATTACTTTGGAAATATGATACACCAGTAACAGTTCCTCCAGATGCTAATATTAGGAACCCTGTGCTATCAATACCGTCAAGTGTGTTAGCATCGTCGGCACTAATACCAGTTAGACCCGAACCATCACCTGTGAATGCTGTTGCTTGTATATTACCAGAGATGTTAATACTTCCAGTACCAGTGATTGTGCCACTGAAAGAATCATTTGTGTCACTGCGTAAGAACGATCCGCTATCTAGACCATCTAAATTATCTGCACTTAATCCACTGCCTGCACCATCATTTCCGCTGTGCCATACAGTGTATGTTGCACTACCGTCATAAAATGAAAGTCCACTAGTGCCTCCATCTATGTTTAATCTAGTGTTACCGCCTTCGTTTGCAATTTGAAGTACGTCTCCGCTATCAACATATTGAATATAAGCACGTCTTGTCGTTGATTGGTACCAAGACATATAAGGATTGCCTGTAGCACTTGTATCTTGTAAACGAAGCATTTCGTCACCTGCATGTGACAACGTAAGCAATCCTTCCATAGTATCAGCTTCATCGCTGCGTAGTAATTGGGTTACTCCTACGCCGCCTAACGTATCTGCTTCTATGTTTGTAAGTCCACTACCATTACCTGTAAATGTACTTGTACCAATATTAATATTACCAAAGTTGCTGGTAATGCTACCTGCATCTAATGCGCCTGTACCAGTTAAATTACTGTATGAACCACTAATACGTGCATTTGGAACTGTGCCGCTATCCAAGTTTGTTGCGTTCAGTCCGTCAATTCCACTACCATCAGCAGAGTTAAGAGTACCTGCATACAGGTCTCCAGCAACACCCATACCGCCACCTACACGCACAGCACCAGTGGTTGTATTAGTTGCTGCACTTGTATCGCTGAATGTTTTTACACCCGCCATTGTTTGGTTGCCGCCTAGTCTATTTCCTGACACTGTTCCACTTGTAATTTCTGTAGCATTCAGGTTTGTCAGACCACTACCGTTACCAGTAAAGGTACTTGTACCAATATTAATATCACCAAACGTGGCTGATATGCTACCTGCTGACAGTGTTCCAACACTTGTTAAACTACTTGCTGTTACACCACTGCCTAGTGTTGTTGCACTCAATACACTTGTGTTATTGATACGATAAACTTTTGCGTTTGCAATGTTTACGTTTTCACTAAACTGCCATGCTGAATTAGTTACATTGTACAGCATGGTTTTGTTTGTATCACCTAACAATGTAATACCACCGCCATTTGCTGTTATATCAGTTGGAGATGCCACATTGCCTAGTTCTATATTTTTATCTTCAACAATTAGTGTTGTAGTATCTAATGTTGTAGTTGTACCACTAATAGTAAGATCGCCATCAACAACTAAATTACCTGCAAAAGTTGCATTACCTGTTGTATACGCAACAGTGAATTTATCTAGCGAATCGCCGAATGATAAGTCTCCTGTTGCACCAATTTGCATACGTTGAACATCTGCTGTATAAAAATCTAATTCATCGTTATCTGCACCAGCACTGGTTTCTGCGGCAATATAAGTGTCTTGGTCAACGTCTTTGACACCGCCTAGTGATCCCCAGTTGGTGCCATCGTAACCTTCGAATGTTGTGTCTGTTGTGTTGAAACGTATCTGACCTTGTGCAACACTTGTGCCTACACCCGCTTCACCTGGACGTTGTGCTGTAGTGCCAACAGGTACTTTAACACCTGTTGTATCACTGAAATTGGTGTATCCTGTAACAGTTACAGCACCTACAGTATCAATACGCACACGTTCAGTTGATATATGAATATTGTCACCAGTAGTTGTAACTTCACCAGTTTTTAATACTATATCTCCGCCTGTGCCCGAACCAGTACCTAATCCTGCTTCAATGGTAAATTCACCTGCACCTATATCGGTGCCGATTCCGTCTGTGCCTTTTATTTTTCCTGCGGCTGGGGATGCACTTGTTTCTGCATTACCTAAAATTACTGTTTCATTGCGCAAAATCAAACTATTATTGATTGTATGTGTCCCTGCTGGAACATCAGTTGCTAATGCAGTTACTAGGTCATCTGTTTGAATAGTAAATGAAGTAGCAATGTCTGTTGCACCACTTACCGGCCATGTACCATCTAAATTTGTTACACCACTGCCTGTAATATTTACAGTATCACCTGGATTAATACCCAATGTGAATGGAGTATATGTAAATGATAACGTGGTGCCTGTTAGGATAGTACCAGTAGTGTTTGCACTTAAATAAATTGCATCATCTGTCACACCTGATATAGTAGTGTTTGCAGGAATACTACTACTACCTGTTACTACCATGCCAGCTAAAACACCTGTAGTGTCACCTAAAATAACTTCGTTTTCGCCATTTTGAGTAACTTCTGTTGTACTTTCAGTTATATTTTCCAAGTTAACTACAACACTTCTAGAAATTGTTGCTTCATAACTAGTAATAAATGGAAACAAGTCTCTTGCACCAGCGTTACTACCCATAACAATATTTGTAGCTTCTCCGCCAATTTCTAAACTTGTAACATTTTCATTGTAAACTCTACCAGCACCAGTGCTGGTAGATGTAAGACTTGCACTACCAACATCAAGTCCTTCAGCAAGATCAAGTGCTGTACCCCATTCAGGAACTGTACCATCTGATTTTAAGAAGTTGTTTCTTCTACCAATGTTTAGTGTGTTTAATGTACCTGATGATTGAGCGTAAATAATATCACCAATAGCATATGTACCAATGCCTGTACCACCTCTTGTTACAGGAACAAGACTGGTTAAGTTGGCCGGATTTAGGAAGTAAGCACTATCTAATCCGTCTAGTGTACCAGCATCAACTACACCATCTTTGATGAATACTTGTCCACTGCCGCCAGCATCGATGTCAAATTGGCTTTGTAAAAATCTAGCTACACCTAACGTACTAAATGTACCAAGAACATCTAAATCTACATTTGAAATACCAATGTTTACAGGGTCTCCGTAGAATTCGCCACTTACACTGTTACCTGTTAATGTAATAGGATTGTCAGTTGTGTTTGCAACTTTTAAACTTTGCACAACAGTTTTGTAACTACTATCGCCAAACAATGCTGTGTCGCTGTTTGGCACACCACTTGCACCAAGTCTGCTTGGGGAAATTGTACCTGAAATAATGTTTTCTGCGTCAATGTTTGTAACAGCCAACGTATTCCAGTTTTCTAATAGTCTACTTGATGTATTAATAACAGTGTTAACTTGAACATTGTTTTGTATAATTTGCGCACTTCCTACACCAGTGGTAACTAATCCTAATGCATTTGTTACCAAATCGTTAATACTGTTTAGTGCGTCACTGCGTAATGTATGGATAGTAAATGAGTTATCAGTAACAGATCCTACAAAGAATCTTGCACCTGTATCAATAGGGTCTCCTGTTTCGACAGTTGGTAACTCATTTACAGTTGATCCATCTTCTAGTGATTCAATGCGGAAAGCATCGCCTGTTGTGAAGCCGTGATTTTCTACAACAATACTGTTATCTGTTGTATTCACTGTAAATCTTGTGATGTTATGATTGTTGTTTGCAGGTGTACTTGTAAATTCAACTTGATTTAGCAATGCAAAACCTTCATACAACTCAATAGTGTCTGCATCAATAACTTTGACATAGTAAACTTGCTCGTTTAACAATCCGCCGATAGGAGTATTTGCAAGTGAATCATATGTTACAGGGTCACCGTTACCAAATCCGTGATCGGTAATACTAATTCTATAATCTGTGTAGTTTACAGCACCGCCGCCTGCTAGTGTACCTGCTAGGAAGTTGTGTGTAAGAATATCATCCAAGTTGATGTCTTTTGCAGTATCTACAGCAGTGTTATCTTCAACAAAGTCAATACTTGTAGCACTTGCAACAAATAATTCGCCACCTAATATATTAACATAAATTCGTTTTTCAATTGCTGTGATTTCAATTTCAAATCCACTGCCTGTACCACCTACATCACTGGCTAATACTTCTAGTAGGTCTCCTACTTCGTATCCACTACCTCCTCTACGTATATCAACATCGGTAATTTGTCCTGCTGTTACAGTTAAATCTGCTTTGGCTCCCGTACCACTACCAGTTTTTGCTTGCAGTGGAACATTTTCATATGTTTTTGTTGCAAGGGTAGGAGTGTACCCAGAACCGTTTACAATGTTTGCATTGTCAAGGTTAACTGCGAGACCCGAAACAAATTCTGTTACTGCACCTTGAGCACCACCGTCAGCACTTGTAACAATTGAGCGTACTGTGCCTGATACACTTGCACTTGCTTTAGTAGGGTCAGCACTGTCAACGTTTGAAATAGTAAATGTAGTGCTTGTAGGTGTACTGATTACCAAACCATTTTCATTATACGATTCATCGTCAGTACAAATTACTTGTACATTATTTCCTACCTTCAAATTGTGTGCAGCATCTGTTGTAACAGTTGCAACATTGCTATTACGTTCTATATCTGTTATATTTACACTTGTAAATGTGTAAGAATCTGTTGGATCTAAAACCAAAAATTGACTTGTATTTGAACTACGTAAGAACCAGTTATCAACAATCTCTGTGCTAGGTCCTTTTGATGTTGGAACAGCACCACTGTCTACCCCATTCACAAACAAGTTAGGTGCCGATCCATCAATTTGCCACGGATCGCCTGTACTATCGTCATTCTCGTCCCATGTACCTCCAATTGTAACAACAAGTATGTTGCCACTTGCAGCATACGCACCTTTTGCATAACCAATAGCATCTGTAATACCGGGCTGTGTAATAATATCACCGTCGGCTGCTGTAATAGTACCACTTAATGTAAGTTCTACTTGCTCATAGTTTTCTGTAGCAATGTCACCAGCTTTCAAATCAATAGCAGGAATGTCATCAACTTGTTCTAGTCGTGATTGATATCCATTTGTGTTGGTGTTTGTAAACTGACGTGTTGCCGGAATCAAGTCTGCGTTCAACTGGCCGTTTGTGTTCAACTGAACAATGGCACCCGGAACAGCCGCTGTTGATACTGTTTTATCAACAAATCCACCAAGTCTGTTACTAATAAAGCTTCTTACTGCTAACTGTGTTGGAAGTCTACTATCAGCAGGTCCGCCAATTTCGTCGTCGCCCAAGTTCACACTAGTTGAAATTTCTTCAATAGCAACATCTGACAAGCTCAATCTCAACGCATCGAGTTCGTCCACCTGAACTTTGTTTCTAAATGTAATGTTACCAGTTCTGTTAAACGCTGTGATAAAGTCACCAACTTTAAAGTCACCAAGTTCGTTTGTACCTGATGAGTAAACACGCCCTGGTAGTTCTTCAAACTGTTCGTACTCCGATCTTGTGTTACCACCGTTTTGTGGTAATGCGTTGTAGTCTGTACCTGAACCTGCATATTCCCAAGTGTGTGCAGAACTGTTAACAATACTTGGTCTGTGGAACCAACACTGATTTTCTGGTAAGTTTACCAAGTTAGTTAGACTTGAACTACCGTCTGTGGCTGTGACACTAAACGTTGCTGTACCTAAATTGGTACGTGCAGCAGCTTCGTTAACACCTATAGTTGTGTTTGGAACACTTGCATGATCTGAATCAATTGTACTTGTTTCGTCAAATTGAATACGTAGCAAACTTTGTCCAACAGCAACTTCTTCTATACTTACAACTAGTCTGCGTTCTCTTGGTTCCCAACTGTATACAATAGCACTGTTATTTTGCGCTCCTGTAGTACCTGTAATTTGTCTACCTGGTACAAATTCAAAACCTTCAGATCCTGATTCTAGTTCTAGTGTTTGATATGTTGTATGACTACTTAATATTTCTTGTACAAAAAATTCTATAACATTTGATAAGAATTTATGTGTACCGGTGCTTGCAGAAATAATATTAACGTCAAAATCCAAACTATCATCAAAAGCTAGTGTAAATTCGTCTTCACTGACAAGTTTTACATAGTATTGTTGTTCGTCATCTAAACCTCTAATAACATCGTTACCATTTGGATCGTAGATAACTTTTTGACCATTTGTAAATCCATGTCCTACAATTGTAAACACGTTTGTTGTTGCATTTACTGCTGTTTCCCCATCGAACGTTGTTTCAGTAGGTGAAGGTTTAAAGTTATTTGTAATATCTCCTGCACTACTTACTTCAGTTGGATCTGGTAAGTCTTGCGGATCATTAATAATTGTATTTACAATATCAAAACGTGATCCGGCAAAGTCTTGTACATTTGCAGACAAATCTGTAATATATGTAAGAGATTCTGTTTTTGCTTGTTCAATAGCAGCAATAGTTTGTAGCTCTTGCCCTTGAATTGTTAATTGTGTAGAATCTTGTAAGTTACGTGTGTAATACGCTAAACCAGCACTACGTGAATATCTGTTACCAGTGTCCCATGTGTCTTTAGCAACAGCCTCAACAATAAGTTGTGTATCTCTGTTACACTTTGATTCATCATATGTGAAGCCATACCAAATATTTGCTTGTATTTGCTCGTTGATATATTGTGTAACATTTTGTGCAATGTTTATTTGACCTTCTAAATCCAGTTCATTATATGCACTAAATTCTGCATTACCACTTACCCAACTTACATCAGGTTCTATTCTTGTTGGTGCAGTTGCGCCTTCACTTTGAATATAGTCTAAAATTTCTTGTACACGATCACCTGCATAATTGCTTGCATCTGTACTACCTGCTGTACCACTAACATCTTGTGTTTCTGCGTTACCTGTGCTTACACTCACTGGTGTTTCAAGGATAACTTCTTGAATAACTGTTTTAAGTCTTTCGTATGCTGCAACAGTTTCTTCTTGTTGTCCTGTACCATATTGTTGTACACCATCTACAAAATATGCAAGTGCTGCAATTGTTGTTTGTAAGTTACCACCATATGTTAAATCGTAAACAAGTGCATCAATAATCAGTCCTGTGTCTCTTTCACATTTGTCTTCGTTGTAAACAAAACCTGTGCTAAACGGATCAATAGCACTACCAATTTGAACATCTATCCAAGCAGTAATTTCTTTGGTAATAAATGTTTTGTTTGCTAGTAACTGTTGAACTGCATTTGCAAACCCTGCATCACTAGCATTATCTGTTCCGCTGGTAGGAGTGGGATAACTGTATGCGTCTGCTACAGCATCGCCTGGTACAGTATTTGCATCACCGTTTGTAATAATATCAATAATTTCGTCCCATAATGCATTTGCTCTACTTGTTGCAGTTGCATCTGTAAGGTAATTTGCTGTGATTGTTTTTGCTTGTCCAAACGCCTCAATGTGTTGATCTTTTTGTGCAGCAAATGTTTCTGAATTAAAACTTCCGCTAAAGTAACGCAAAGCAGCACTTACTGTTCTGTAGTTACTGTTAAAGATAATATCGTATCTGATTGCATCTAGTAAGTCTCTAGTATCTCTACGACACTTGTCTTCATTATAGGTAAATCCTGCCCATATGCTTGGAGTTGCTGCTGCAATTTGCGCATTAATCCATGTTACAACATCATCAGCAATAAGATCTTTATTCAATAATAGTAAATCGTGTGCTGTTTTGTAATCAGCTTCTCTAAAACGTAAAACAAATTCTTCAACCGGAGTATCACGATTGATACCTACAATACTTACTGTTTGCTTTCCGTCAGCAGCACCAGTAGCAGTAATAAAACTTCTATCAAAAGAAAATGCTTTAGGCGAGAATCCCGAACTTCGCAGCGCATACAAACCAAAGTTGGTAGCAGAGTTGGTAATTGAACAATATCCGCCTGACTGACAGTAAACACCATTGAGTAGGAAGATTTCAAAACACGAAACGATCTGTGCGTAAGCATCGTTAGTTAGTCGCCACGCTGTACCACCAAATGATAGAATAGTAAAGGCGTTTGCAACCATTGATTTACCTTGTTCAGGTATAGCACCAACAACTGGATTTTCAGCCTCAATACCGTAGGTCGGAACGTTGGGTGATTCAACTTTTGAACCGTCAATTTTTGCACCGTTCATACCTAAAAACGAAATAATCGATGCGTTCTGGATATAGGGAGAAGTAAAGATTGTGGGTCTTGTGTTCGGTAGATTAGGATAATCTGCACGGTCTGTAACATCTGTTGCAAATGGATCGTCAAATGCAACAGCATAGTCTGCTGTAATCAATGGAACAAAGTTATCATCAACGCCGTCGCGGAAAGTAAATTCACCAAAGTAACAAGCGTTACGAACACGTAGCATATCCAAGTTAGCATTGGCAGGACGGATAATACAACCACGCAAGCCGTCGCCTTTAACAACTGTGTTATCTGGAATAATAACAGGGTTATCTTCAGTATAGTCACCAACCGCAACTTTGATGTTAACACGTTTAAAGTTAATTGTGCCATCACTGTTGTAAACAATGCTACTTGCAATTTGTGCTGCACGTTTCAATGTTTTAACCGGAGCACTTTGTCCATCATTTTCGTCATCGCCTTGTTCTTGCGAAACATATACTACGTTACCACCAAATACGTCAGCGTCTTGGAAAAACAAGTTTCCAGAACCATCTGTTGCAAGTAACTGACCTACTGTACCTTGTGACGGAGGCAATGTCATACGGTATCCAGTATCTAGTGTATCTGGTGCTTTAATTGCTATACCGTCATCACCGGAAGCAGTTAATTCTTTGAATGTAATAGTATTTGCATCTTCAATGTCAATATCGTTTGTGAAATTAAAACCAGCAGCAGTAGCATTCATTTGATCAATGCCGTTGATTCTTACATTGATTTCTGCTTGCGCACTATCGCCTTTGTCATTAATGGCAATTTCTGTATCATTATCAAAAATTCTTCTAGTAATATCTTGAACTGTATTATCATCACGCAGTAAGAATACTTTACCATCTGCTGTGTTAATTGCCAATTCACCTGATTCTAATTGAGAAACTATTGGCTGTTTACCAGCCACACTACTACGTTTGTGTTTAATTTTTGTTGCCATTAAGGCTGCCTCCTATTTAGGTACGGGTCAAGTCTATATAGACGCCCAAAACTACACGATAAAAATCGCTGTACAGTTATTTATCATAGGAGAAAAAGTAGTAGCTTAATTAAAAGCTACCACCGTCTAGTGTATCAGTCCAAATCGGTGTATCATCGCCGCCATCAGTAACAGTTAAAATTTGGAAACTATCACTTGAATCAGCACTTCCTGCTGCTTCTGTAACTAACAATTGATCTGATCCATTACCATAAACAATACCGTTTGGAACAAAGTCGCTTCTTCCTGTACCGCCGTATTGTATTTCAAGATCGTTATTTGTAAGTATCAAACTACCATCTACAGTAACATCGATATCAAATGTTGTATTACCGTTTACTGTGCCACCTGTAAGTTTATTTAAATATCTATTTTCAACATAGATACTTACAGCTTGTTGAGTAGGAACAGTTTCAAAGTCTTGTGTACCTATACTTGATACCAAATTACTATTGTTGCTTACTTCTTTTAGTTCAACACCAACTGGTACACCGTCTCTAATAAACGGACCAACGCTGGTTAGACCTGATAAGTCAATTTCATTAGCGTTAAGTGTAATAGCACCTGTTAGAGCGTTAACACCGAAGAAGTTACCAACTCTAAAGTTACCAATTTGGTCAACAGTACCACCAGCAAATACCCTACCTTGATTACGTTCAATGATCTCTTGTTCTGGTATTGCTGTACCGCCAAAGAACGGTAATGCATTATATGTCACACCTGCACCTACATATTCAAATGCGTGGCCTGATGTACTAATGGTACTAACATTGTATAGTGCCGCACGTTTATCAGTTGTAACACTTGTAATACCTGGGAACACTGTAATAGTGCCGATACCACCAAATTCTAAATTAAGTGCATCAGTAGCAGTGTCCGCAATTTCTTCAGTGCGTTTAATTATAGTGTTTCTTTCAGTATTATAAACCTCGCTACCAAGATCGTGATTATGAGGAACTTCATGCCAGCCTGTGGTATAACCTTCTAAAACAGCTTGTCCAATTCTATCAACAAGTAATTTGACATTGTCGCCTACAGAAGTATCAGCATCATTATTTGTTAAAAATACTTGTGTTTCAGTATTGTTATAGCTTCTTGTTACAGGTTCATTAGCAGAAACCTGTTTCATTATCGTTCCAAGGTAATAATATGTGTAAGCAGTGATATCACTTTGATTTGGATAATCAGTATTAGACAAGTTGTTCAAAATAGCACCACTGTAATATGCTTCACCTGCTCTACGAGATTGTTTATTACCACCATACATAATGTCATACATTACAGCATCAATTATGTAACCTGTGTCTCTTTGACACTTGCCAATATTATATTCAAAACCAATTATGTTATTATTGATAAAATCAATAACTCCATTTTGTATTGAAGTTTTTGATGACAAGAGATCTGCTGCAACACTTCTAGTTGATAAAGGTAACCAACTAAAATCTGCTTCAATTTCAAAAGGAGTACCTACCAATGTTTGATTGTCAACAGCATCTTTGACAATACCAATTAAATCTGTTGCAGTAGTGCTTTCTACACTGGTTCCGTAGGCTCCTGATAAAACTTGGCTTTCAGTATTGCCAGGTTGTGGAGTTACTGCTGCACCTTCAATACAGCTTTCAACTATACTTTGTAAATGTGCATATGCTGCAACTGTGTTATCTTTTTGCTCATCTGGTAGATAATTAGCTGTTCCTAAAAAGTATGCTCTAGTTGCAATTAATGTTGCAATATTTCCTGTATACAATAAATCCCATGCTACTGCGTCTATGATTTGTCCTGTATCTTCGCGACATTTATCTTGATCATAACTAAATGCATTGTAAGTTAATTCTAGAAAACTTATTGTATCATTTATAATTGTATCTTTGTTTGTTTGAAGATTTTCATATGCTGCAATAAATCCTGCACCAAAAGGCCCAAATGCACTTAAATCAGGATATTCAATATCAGGAAGTTGATCTGTGCCATTTTCAATTACATCTTGAATAATTTGTAGTAATGTTTCTGCTCTAGCTACTTCGGTTGCACTTGCTGAAGGATTACCTACTGGAGATACCTGCGGAGCATCTGTTTGCTCTGGGTCTGCTACTGCTACATCTAACAATACATCTCCTAGTAATGTTTTAACCCATCCTAATGCTTGTGCTGTTTCAGTTTGCTGTCCATTTACTTGGCTTGCTGCACCTACATAATATGCTTGAGCTGCTTGATGACTTGCACTATTACCACCATACATAATATCATAAGTTAATGCATCTACAATATACTTTGTATCTCTGTTACATTTTGTTGCATCGAATGTAAAATTACGTGTAAATGTAAAGTTAATATATTCAATAACTAAATTTTGATAATCTTCAATTTTTGCACCATTGTTAAGTTCATTGAAATCACCCAACAAATCTGCAGATACCCATGATAAATCGGTGTTGTCATCAGCAGGAATGTTATCTAAATTACCATCATTAATTACATCTTCTATAATTTGTAATAAGTTTTGGACTTGACCGCCTATAGCAGCGCCTGCTCCTGGATTTGTACTATCTTGTGCAACAGTTACAGGCGATTGTTCTACAGTACCATGCACAATGTTTTGTACAACATCAGATAAAACAT
>Ga0213859_10000173_pt1 | contig 30311 bp, 26 predicted proteins | sample PICome_2_FD_160133 | JGI IMG/M metagenome (GOLD analysis project Ga0213859, IMG submission 160133) | Coastal seawater microbial communities near Pivers Island, North Carolina, United States - PICO304 | ecosystem: Environmental > Aquatic > Marine > Coastal | place: USA: North Carolina...
AAATGATTCAGACTTTGTCTCTCGATTGATCAATGTATCAGAAACATTAAATTCCTCTACGTGGGGATCATAATACGATAAATCAACATTTTTATCTATAAGTAATTCTGCAATATCTATTGCTGGTGACTCACGCATATCACTTATATCTTTTTTATAAGCAACTCCCATCAAAAGTATTTTTGCATTATTAAGTATTTTTTTATTATTATTTAAAATTTCATTCACCTGTTTAACAACATATGATGGCATTGAATTATTTATTTCTTGAGCTAATTCCACAAAACGAACCGGTTTTCCTATCTGACGAGTTTTAAAAGATAAATATTCAGGATCAACTGGTATACAATGGCCACCTACACCCGGCCCAGGTTTAAAAGATTCAAAACCAAAAGGTTTAGTTTTTGCAGCATTTACAACCTCCCAAATGTCAATATCAAGCATTTTGCATAGCATTGCTAATTCATTTATTAATGCAATATTGACATGTCTATAAGTATTCTCAAGCAACTTAACCATTTCAGCTTCCTTTGTTCCATTAACAAGAACTGTATTGTCAATTATTGAATCATAAAAAGCTTGAACTTTTTTGGTAGAGATATCATTAATACCACTAATAACCTTTGGAGTGTTTTTGAATTTCCAAACTTCGTTCCCTGGATCAATTCTCTCGGGAGAATACCCAACAAAAAAATCTTCACCAGCTTTCAGTCCTGAAATATTTTCTAGATTTGGAATTAAAACTTCTACAGTAGTTCCAGGGTATGTTGTTGACTCAAGAATTACTACTTGACTTTTAACAAGATTTTCTCCAACAGTTTTTGCAGCATTTACAACATAAGACAAGTCTGGTTGATAATCCGTTAAAGGGGTTGGGACACTAATGACAATATTTTTACATCTTGATAGTTTCTTACTGTCCGTGGTGGATTGAAAATACTGTAATGATCTTGATAATTCATCATCAGATATATCCTCTATGGGAGATTTTCCGTTATTAATGCTTTCAACTCTTTCAGAGTTAATATCGTAACCAATAACATTTAGATTATTGTTAGCTGTCTCAACAGCTAAAGGTAGTCCGACATAACCAAGTCCAACAACTCCTAGTTCAAATTCAAATTCTTCTTTATTCTTCATTAAAATCTTCAAAAATCCTCTCAGATGTTTTCCCGTCCCATAATTTTATTTCTTCATGAGAGGCAAGTTTAGTATTTAAAGTTTCGTTAATTTCATTAATAATATTTTTATTTACTCCAATTACTTTATTTGTTCCGTTTAAAACTGTAATAGGTCTCTCTGTTTCTTCTCTTAAGGTTAAACATTTTTTATTTAGAAATGTAGTTTCTTCTTGAAGGCCGCCTGAGTCAGTTAGGCATAGAACTGAATTATAGACTAAACCTAAAAACTTAATATACGGCAATGGCTCAATTACTTTAAATTTAGATGTATCTATTTTATTTTTATCTACATAATCTTTAAGTCTCGGATGAGCAGGAATTAATACATCATAATTATTAGTAAATTTAGAAATTCCGGAAAATATAATTTCTAAATTTCGGTCACTGAGATTAATGGGTCTATGTAAAGTTAGTACAAAATAATCTCTTTCAATTGAAAATTTGGAAGGCTCAAAATTATCTTCAGATACAATTTGATCATAATTTCTAACTAGCGAATCAATCATAATGTTTCCTACATTTTTAATTTTTTCAATTGATATATTTTCTGCAATTAAATTGTCAACAGCATCATGTGATGGTGTATAAAGCTTGTCGCTAATGGTGTCAACAATCATTCTATTCCTTTCCTCTGGCATACCTAAGTTTCCCGATCTTAAACCAGCTTCAACGTGAAAACACTTAATTGAATTATTTTTAGCTGTGATTGCTCCAGCTAATGTTGATGTAACATCTCCAAAAACAAATAAACTATCAACATTTTTATCATTTATATATTTGTCTAGTTCAAAGATCATGTTTCCTAATTGCTCATTCATTGACTTATTTTGTATATTTAAATTTACATTTGGTTCTCTTAAGCCCAAATCGCGAAATATATCTTCGGACATATTCTTATCCCAATGCTGACCAGTGTGGATAAATAATACATTTAAATTATTTTCTTCGAATTTATTTAATAGTGGAGCAACTTTTACAAAATTTGGTCTTGCACCAACTAACATTGCTGTATCAAATTTTTTTTCTGTCACCCTCACCATAATAGTAGGTATAAATATTCAAATTATTAACTATTATTGAATCAATGGAAAAAATTGTAATAAATTTGTGTGGGGTAAAGTCAAAAGGTGGAGTTACTGTAATTAATAACTATTTATTACAAAATAAAAGCAACAAACTATATGTTCTTTATGACAATTCAGATTTCGAACAGTATATTGAAAATTTTGATTGTCAATACATTGATACAAAGCGTATCTACCATCTTTTTTTGAATTTTTTTCTAGATAAACAGACTTTAAAAAAAATAAATTCTTATGATTATATAATACATTTTGGTAATTTTGGATTCAAAACAAACATAAAGTCATACACATTAATACAAAACATTCTTCCACTAGTGAAACCTTTTGCATCATTAAGAAGTTTTATATTAAATTTTGTGTACAAGTACTCTTTTAGAATTTCAGATGAAATAATTGTTCAACAAAAACATGTTGCGGAGGTAATTCCAAATCAATATAAAACCAAAATAATTGGTGCAATTGAAATTAAAAACGTTAAACAAAATGAAAATATAGGATTTATAACTATTTATGAAGAAATTAAAAATAAAAATCCTAAATTTCAGAGAGAACTTCTTAGAGAGATAGCATCTAAATTTGATGAAAAAATTACTGTAATAAATTTATCATCAAATAATGAAATTTATGATAAAAATTTTAATGTTCTAGAAAATCTAGACAGAAATGAATTTATACAAGTTTTGAAGTCACACTCCACCTATATTCATACAAGCGAATTTGAGACTGTAGGATTGCCTATATATGAAGCTCTTGAATCCGGATTAAAGGTAGTAGTACCAAATTTGGATTATATAAGTATAGAAAATGAAAACATATTTAAGTACCAATTTGGGAATTATTCATCTGCAATTAATGCCATAGATGAATCGATTAATAATTTAGGAAAATCTTATTGCGATGTACCTATATATTATGAAAATTGGAAATTAGGATAAATCGTTTATTAATTTTGTAGTAGAAAAAATATTGTTAAAAGCTTTTACATCCAATGCAAATTTTTTTTCTTTTATATTTTGAATATAAATTTCTATTTCAGATTTACTAGTTTTATTATTTATTATTTTTAAATTATCAAATAATTTTTCAAAATTGTATATTGGGTCATTTTCAATTTCGGCATAATGTAATACTGGTTTACCTAGAGACAAATATTCAATTACTTTACTGGGCATCTGATATTTATTTAGATTTCCAATTGATAATAAGATATGTATTTCATTAACCATTATGTTAATAGCTTCATCTCTGGGAACAATATCAATAAATTTGTGAAATGATGGTTTTTTTATTGATGCAAAATATTTTTTTGATTCTTCATTTATATACCATTTATGTTCAAAATCTTCATTCAATAAATTAGATATATTGTTTATATAATTGTTTGGTTCTCTAACAGATTTAGTAAAAGCACCAAAATATCCGATCTTAATTGGAGTAACTTTATAGTTAAAATTACTTGCGGTGTGTAAATTTTGTTCATTCACAGATGCAATTGGATATCCTATAACAATTTTTGATTCATCTATGTTAAATTTATTTTTATGGATTTCGGCTACTTCTTTATGTGTAAATATAATTTTTGATGCAATTTTATAAAATTTTCTTTCATAAATTTTATTTAGGAACGAATAAAATATTTTATTATTTTCTGGAGAATTAATTTTAAGTGTGAATGGATCACCAATATCCATGTACCAATCTGCATGTATTCTTTTTTTTAATATATATGCAGATAAATGTGAAGTAAATGGAAGACTTACTGAAATAATTATGTCATAATTGTTATTTATTCGTTTTCTGTTTCTAAAAATAGTTATTGCCCAAAACATTGCATAATCAGGCCAAGAAAAAGTTTTAAATAAAAATCGGTAAATTTTCTTTAATATTGAATAAATAATTTTTTTAAAAAAATCATTAGTCGAGTCCTTAGAGTCTTGTCTGACTTTTCTAATGTTTGATGAAAATTTTTTATTTCCAAAATATATCACATCATAATTTTTTTTAATATTTTCTGGATTTGTTCCAGACAAAACTGTTACCTCATTACCTTTTCCAATTAATTCATCAATTAAGTAGCTCCATCTAGTTGTCCTAGGACTAACAAAAGGCAAAAACTGATGTGTTACGATTAAGATTCTTTTATTTTTCATTTTTTTGTAAATTCAGGGCAAAAGCAAAAACAATTGCTAAGTGAGCTGCAATTTCCTCAGCTTGATAAGAATACATAAATAAAATTGAAATAAAGCTTATCAATACATAAGGTTGTACAGGTGTAACTCTAAAAACTAATTTTCTAAATATATCAATTAGTATAAAAAGGAACCATAAAAGGCCAATTAATCCAGTAGACATCAATATATTGGCATACAAATTATTGAATGAAACTACTTGACCTGGATTTCTGTAGAATATTTGATTATCTCGCAACTGCTTCGAGGCTTCATCAGCAGCATATGAAAATGTAATATTAGAATATCCATAACCATCTCCAAATACTGAGAAACCCTGGTTTTGAATGTACTCAAGTAAAAAAGCTGTGTTAGTGAAAGCATCAAGGCCTTGGGTAGTTATCTCTTGAAACCTACCAAAAATTGCTTCTGAAATATTGCGCGAACTTTTTAATTCATCTAATTTGTCTTCTGTGTAACAAACACAATCTCCTACTAGTTCAAAGCAATAGTTATCATCTGGCGGAAATTGAAACGAAAAAATACTAGAAGCAAATATTACAAAAATAAAGAAACCCATCAAGGCAATTAAATTAAATTCTACTTTTTTATTTATAAGGAAAATGATTAATAGAACAACAAAAGACGCAATTAAGAACGCCATCACCCCCGTAAGACTCCTGCTTAAGACAATACTTAAAATCGGGATAGTGGACAGAACGTACCAAATTTTTCTTGATTTACCCATATAGAAAAAATATGGTATAAAAGGAACAGTCCAAATTGCTAAAAAACTAGGTTCTCGAAAAGTTCCATAATTTCTTAAAATATTACATGCCCTCTGGATAGGTTGAGTCCAACCGCCTGACCCCGGTCTAGTTCTTGGAAAATCGTTAAAAACAAAAATATAAGAAAAATAACTTATCAAGGACAAAATAGAGATGAACAAACTCGAAACAAGAAAAAATTTTAAAATATGTTCAAAACTATATTTATGAAGTATGTAATCAAGACAATAAATTACTATGAAAAAAAATATTAGCCTCAAAAGTCTGAGACTAATATATTGAACGTATGTAGTGCTTGCATATTTCGGCAAAACTACATCGTTAAAAATTGATTGGAATAATGTAATTAAGACGCCGTACAATACCCAATTTCTTATTGACACAAAATTATAGCTAGAGTTTCTAAAACCTAAGAGATAGATACCTATGAATACAAATAACAAAAATGAAACGCCAAGCCAATAAATTGGGATATTGTTTATTGAATATGCATCTAGACCTTCAAAAATAAGAAACAATGTTATTGAATAAAGTATTAGTTTTGAAAATTGTACTTTCAACTTATCCTCTTATACCCATTAGAAAACTTTACTTTAATTCCATTATTTTGTTCCCCCCATGAAGTATATTCCCTTAATTCAACATCATTAGAAAAGTCTTCAATACTTACTTCACCTTCATTTATAGTTATTTTTCGGTAAATTCTTTTACCTGCAAAATTCGCAAAACCTAAAAAATTATTTTTATCAAATTGAAGTACTTCACCATCGCTCATGTGATTTAATTTAAAACAATCAAACTCATCTTGTTTTGGAAATTTTATTTCAGTATTAGGACCCCAGTGATATTCAAGAGATCTGAATTTATTTCTTGTTTCAATATCGTCAGTGTATGTACCAGTTCCGGGGTCTCTTGCAATCCAAGAATCGCCTGTAAAACATTCAATAGAAAGTTGGTCGTAGTGAGAATGTCCACCGATACCATCTTGACCAACAGGACCGCATCTTATACTAAAATATTCATTTTCATTTCTCCATATGTAGATACCAAAATCTTTAAAAGAATAGAATTCATAATCTTTTGTAAATAATTTAATTTTTTTGTGGGTAGCCCGTTGAAAATTATCGAAAGAAGGGATCTCAGATTTTATTTCGTAAGTAAATTTTTCTTCCTCTTGATAGAATTCTGATTTTTGATATAAGTTTTTAATTATTTCAAACAACCAATTCATTTTGAGCGGTGAATCTTCATCAAATGCGGAATAAAACAACCTGCCTGAATCATTATCTCCTATTTGAGACAACTCACCTTTATTCATTAATTTTGATAAAAAAACATAATTAGATTTAATAATTTTATCAATTTGTTGCAAAATCTCTGCATTGTTATCCATCTCTTCTATCACAAGCCTGCAAATGATAAGTGCTTCAGTTACAAAAGCAGAATAGTGTGAAGAGCCTTCAAAATTAGTTCCATCTTTATAAAATTGGTTATCCAACTCTGATAACAGTTCATTCTTATAATATTTCCACTCTTCCTCATCATTTTTAAAAGTAAACGTAGCGATAGTTAATAGGATAGAAGTAAGTTCAATCAAGTAATGATTGCCAATTACATTGCCTTTATTTTCTAAGTTATTTTTTATAAATTCATAGTGATTACTTATATATGACGATATTAAGTCTTTATTATTCCCTAAAATTTCTGCAATTTTCGATCCAGATTCTATATTGAATAAATGAAATATTAAATTGATATTCCTAATAGCAACATCCATTGGACTGCTCCAATAAATTGATGGAAATTTATCAACGTCAATTTTTCCTGATATTGCTTTTTGTAAATATTGCAATCTTGATGCTTCATAAGGTACTTTCACGTCTGCAATATTAAAAAAAGCTGGTTTTAATTTTTTATTGGAAAAATCATAATTTGAAAAGATATCATTTGAAATTTCATAAATATCAGTAAATTTGCCAAATATTTGAATTTTTTCATTCAAATCAATCCTCTTGTCCAAATTTGTAGTCCCTAAGCAATTTCTTAAAAGAAATTGTTGAAATTTAGTGTGTCTTCTTTCGAATATTCTAGAATTTGATGGAATCTCATTTTTAGCTTTAATTACATATTTTGTGTTGTATTTTAATCGTTTTAGTAATGTTTTTAATTTAGCCATATGACCTTCTAAAACTGTAGGTTGTAAGCCCAGCAATTAAGACTTGAGAAATAATTATTGATAAAACTGCAGGATTCTTACCAATGCTATGCATTGCGAAATATGTAACATACGAAAGCACTGCTCCAAAAATAATTGTTTTTGTTAAATTAATTTCAAAATTGAGTGCTCTGGAAAATATTATATTTATCCTAGACCAAACCATCAATGGAATACAAAACAATATCTGATAGGTATACTCGGACACCATTTCAAACTCTTCTCCAAGTAATGTCACAATAATTGAATTCCCAAGATCTCTAAAAAGAAAGTAAACAATTGGGATAAGAAATGAAGCGTAAAAAACAAAAGTTAACTTCCTTCGTGTTGACTTAACTTCATTTTTATTGTCTGCTTTTGATAGCTCTGGAAATAATATATCTAAGCTTGCAGCAAAGATTTGAAAAATTATTTCTAAAATTCTTCTAGCCCAAGCTAAAACGCCTAAAACTGATCCAGAATAAAATAAACCTAACAAAACTATGTCTAATTCTGAAATTAATGCACTTGAAAATGTAGTAAGAACCATTTTTTTACCTGATTTTTGTAAATCATTTTTAACACCAATATCTGAATTTAATACAACATCTTTTTTTGGAATCGAGAAGTGTGCTACAACAAAAAAAGTAATCAGTGTTATAACCTGAAAAATAATCAATGAAATTATTGAAAAGCCTTGTACAACAAGAATCCAGGCACCAAATCCATATATTATTGTTCGTAAAATAATCTGTTTTGAGCTTGTTACAAAATCACCCCTAGATTGATAATATGCCAAAGCTACATGAATCATTTCATTAAAAACAAATCCGACAAGAAATAATAATGTCATCGGCAAGTCTCTATTTAAAAGTAAGGTTAAAGGTATCAAGATTATGAAAGCTATTATTAAATTTCTAATTATCAATGAATATGCATTTTGAAACATTAATTTAGAGTTTTCATTTTTTTGAGCCAAAACTTTTGTTACAACCAAAGCCAGCGACATTACTGTAGCTGTACCAAGCAATACGGAAAGGCTTTTAGAAGATGCGTATTCGCCATATACCTTGGCACCATACTCTCGACTAATTATTGTAATTAAAAAAAAGTTAACTAGTAAAAGACTTAACTGCATAATTGAAATATAAATTGTATTTTTTTTCCAATTACTAATCATTGAGAAGTCCTACTTAAGTGCCAATTGGACAGGTTAGATAAATACCATTTCTTTTGATAATCAGACCCAGAAAATAATTTCTTTAAAACACCCGGATCAAATAAATGTGTAGAAGAGTTGAAATTCCTCACAGACTCATAAAAGAAATCTTCATCTCTTTTAATCCACTCACCTACTGGAGCCCTAAAGCCTTGTTTTTGCCTATCTATAATATCTGAAGAAATATAATTCTTTGCTACTTTTTTTAAAAGAGGCTTCCCTGAATAATCAGAATTCAACAAATCATCAGGAATTGTTAAAACAAATTCAACTAACTTATGGTCTAAAAATGGTACTCTAGCCTCAACTCCAGACTGCATAACAAGTTTATCCATTCTCATGAGGAGTAACTCTGGTAATCTAATTTTTAAATCTATTAGAGTCATCCACTTAGATAGCTTCGCATCTTTTGAGTTAAAATAATCTTGCCAGAGATTATCAGCATATCTAATCAACCCCGAATCTATTGAGATATCCTTTGAAGTAAGTTTATTAACTTCAGCTAAATTGAATCCTAACGCACCTCCAGCAAAAGTAGTATTTCCAGAAAACATATTTGAAAGTAAATTTAACCTGTGATGTGTAAATTTTGAATATTTGTTATTTAAAGAAGAATATGGTTTTTTATATTCTGATAATTTGAGTAATCTGTTCCAATGATCATATCCATAAAAAAGTTCATCCGACCCTTCACCAACCAACACAACTTTTATCCCAGATAATCTACTAGATTTACCTAAAAAATATAAAGGTATACCAACCTCATCACCCACTAGGTCGTCTTGGTAATACGCATAATTATTAAAAATTTCTTTAAAATTGTCAAAATTTATCTTCTCTTCATGAAGATTTATTCCAATTTCTTTAGATGCATATCTTGCTTCTATTAATTCTCCCTTATATCCTTCAAAATTTTCTTCATAGTCAACATTGAACGCCTTTAGAGATGACGCAGAATTTTGTTTCATTAATTTGCCTAAAAGAGATGAATCTAAACCTCCCGAAAGAAAAAGACCAACCTCAACATCACTTACTTTTCGATATTCTACAGATTCATTGAGTAGCCTATCTAGTTCCCCCGTAACGGTTTTTTCATTCAAATCTTGATTGACTGAAAAGCTAAATGGGTCCCAATAAATGTTCTTTGATGTTTTTCCATTCTTATCTATTTGAATAAATTGTCCTGGTTCCAATTTTTTAATATTTTTATTACCCGTCCTGTCAGCTGGCACACAAAGATGTCTTAAATAGGCTAAATAAGAATCTATATCAGGTTCAAATTTTATAAGTTTTGATGATTCTATTGCCTTAATTTCTGAACCAAAAAGAATCCAATCATCATTAGCTGAATAATATAAAGGTTTAATGCCAATACGATCTCTTGCCATAAACAGATCGTTTGTGATGTTGTCATAAATTACAAATGCAAATTGACCACGGATTTTATCCAATACTTTTTCTTTATACTCGACATAACCTTGTAACAATACTTCCGTATCTCCGTTTGTTATAAATTTATGACCTTTTGTTTCTAGTTCCTTTCTTAATTCTTTGTAGTTGTAAATTTCACCATTAAAAACTATCGTGTATCTCTCGTCACTTGATTGAAATGGCTGATTAGAACGATCGTCTAAGTCAATAATTGATAATCTTGTGTGGATTAAACAAACAGAGTCTTTGATGAATCGATGGGAAGAGTGGTCCGGACCTCTATGTTCTAAAGATCGCTTTACATTTTCTACAACTGTTGAGTCAATTTTGGAATTTTTAATTGTTACAATTCCAGCTATTCCACACATTAAAACTTACTTTAATGTCGAATTTATTTAATTGATTAACATTAATTTATATAGTTTAAGATAATAATTATGATAAAAAGACTGTTTGATATAGGAATAGTTTTAATTTTTTTGCCTCTTTTATTGCCTTTAACAGTAATCATCTCGACAATTTTATTCATAAATCAGGGAACCCCAATTATTTTTATTCAAAATAGAGTTGGGAAAGATAATAAAATTTTTAAATTATATAAATTTAGAACAATGGAAGTTACAGCTGCAGAAGATTTTCACAAATCACATTATTTTGATTTAGCTAAGGGTAAACCAATCGAGCCAAACAATGCTCCTTTGGAACCAATAAGAATAGAAAATGATGATAGAATTACTTCTCTTGGACGCATACTCAGAAAGGCATCATTGGATGAGTTGCCAAATATTTTGAATGTCATCATGGGAGATATGTCTTTAGTTGGACCAAGACCGCTAGTTGATTATGAATCAGAGTTGTATGGAAAGTTCAGAGAAAAACGTCACTCTGTATTACCTGGAATCACCGGACTTGCTCAAGTTCAAGGTCGATTAGATTTAAGTCTTCAAGAGCGATTGTATTGGGATTTGAAATATATAGACAATTACTCCTTTCTAAATGATATAAAAATAGTATTTAAAACTATTTCATCAGTTTTAAGAAAAAAAGGTGCCAACTAGATTAATTCAAAATATTTTTCAGCGATAATGTTGATATTTGCTAATTGATCATTCACTTTAGTTATATTTTTGTAAACTCTATCGATAAACTGCTCATCTTGTAACTGATACAATTTTTCATCTAAGTTATCAACATTTGGTGATATATTTACACCTAATTCATATTTCTCTATAAACTTAGCAAGTCCTGATTGAGGATTAGAATACCCTATTAATATTTTATTCATCTTTAAATAATCAAAGGTCTTGCCTGGAAAGCCCTCAACAGTTAATTTTGGAGATAGAGATATAAGTGCATATGGAATATCTTTTGTAAGTTCAACCAACTTTTTTCTATCAACAAACGAATTCACTTTGATATTGTTTGAATTCATTTTAGAGATTCGTTCATATTGTGTGCCAGATCCATAAATAGTAAGGTTAAATTCATTAGTACTCTTTGAGAAAATATTAATAAATGATTCTAAGTTTTGCGGCGTGCCAAGATTACCGGCATACATGATTTCTTTATTAATTATCGTGGGTTTTGGAGTTTGTGGTTCATTTGAAAAATGATAAATTACATTTATTTTATTTTCATCAATGTTTCTTTTACTAACAAGATAGTCCTTAAGCTCTTGAGAATTGACAACAATATCGTCTATAATTCTTAAACAAAAATTATCGATCCTCTTAAATAAATTTAAAAGGAAACTGGAATTTAATTCATTTAATTTTGAAGCAATTTCAGGATAAAGTTCCCAAACAGAATAAACAGTTTTTTTCTTCAATATTTTTTTTGAATAAATAGCAATTAAATTCATGGTAGGTGGATAACTAAAAATATATATCGAATCAAAATTTTTTCTATTCTTGGTCAAGTAAGTGATGGATTTAAAGTGATAATTTATCCATTGAATAAGTCTTTTTGTTCTACTGAAAGACCTCTTGGTTGCATGAAGGTGAGTAATTTTTACACCTTTGTAATTTGAAGTATAAATATTTCGTTTTACTTTGATCATTTCTTCTTCTAAAAAATCTTTTGAATCAAAACGATATTGTGGTGTTGAGGCCAAAACCTCAATTGGTATACCCTTGGTTTTAAATTCTGCAGCTATATCAGCTACTAATTTTCCAGTTGAAACTTGATCTGGAGGAATTGTTAATGAGTGAAATAAGACTCGGCTCATTCTATAAAAGATCTACTAGTATCAAAAGAATAGTCTTTAGGGTTATGTTTCTTAAAATCATTACTTTTACTCAGTTGGATTAAGTCATTAACAATAATTTCTGAAGAATTCCCTTCGCCAAATGGGTTTTGCCATCCTGGCTTAATTGATTTTACATTTTGTATTATTTCAGAATATTCAATATTACTTTTAGTTGGATCAAATTTTATTGATGAATCTACATCATAAACTTCCGGACGTTCAGTTGAATATCTCATCTGTATAGAAGGAACACCCAATACACATGCCTCTTCAACAACTGTACCTGAATCTGTAGCAACAAATTCAGCTCTTTTAAGTAAAAACATAAATTCTAAATATCCGATTGGATCAATAACCTTAATATTTTCGTTTAAACTTAGTCCTGAATTTTTGAGTATTGTTTGTGTTTTGTATCCCATTGGAAAAATAACTTTTGTGCTTTTTATATTATTTAAGAGAGACACAATGTTTTTAAAGCTCTTTTCATTCAATATATTCTCTCTTCTGTGGCAAGTAACCAAAACAAAATTATCATTTATCAAATCTAATACATCATCTTCTAAATAATCTGAACCCGTGTCAAAAAATTCTGAATTTTCATTGATTATATCAACGATTGGATTTCCGGTAACTTTTATTATTTTCTCACTAATGCCTTCATTTAGTCCCTGTTGCTTGTAACTATCTAGATATGCATATATTCTGTCTGATAAATGGTCTATCACCGTTCTATATTTTTCCTCTGGCATTCTCCAATCATAAGATCTCATGCAACCTTCAATATGAATTATTGGTAAATTGTGTTGTGCGGCAGCGATGGATCCCATGACTGTATTTGTATCACCTAAAAAAACAACAGCTTTGTATCTATGTTCTTGAAAATGATCATATAAGTTTGAGATTATTGAAGATACAATAGATGCGTCTGTTGGCGATTCGGTAAAATTGCTACTATTTTGAAAATTTGACTGAATATTAAATTCATAATCAGGAGCAGGGACACTTAACTGCCTGAAAAAGGTGTCTTTCATATTTTCTGAGTAGTGCTGTCCTGACCATATGAAATCAAAATCTATTTCATCACTTTCATCTAATAATTTCAATATTTTACTTGCCCTAATGACATCCGGTCTTATTCCTAAAACTATTGCTAAGTCTTTCATGTTAATACATAATCTTTTTTGTTAATTCGGAGTTAGCTAATTCTTCTATATTTTCTTCTATTGTCGGAATGGCTGCATATCCAGCTGCAGTCCACAAGTCTTTATTTATGTTTGGATTATTTGTGTCAAGGGTCCTGTCAATTACAACATCAGCATCTATGTGGTTTATTTCTATATTTTTATTAAATTGTTCTTTAAACAATTCAAGCAAATTTGCTTTGGTAATTGTATTCTTTGGAATAAGATGTTGAATTTTAAAATCAATATCTTCGTTCATTATTATACCTTCTACAACCCGTGAAAAGTTCAGAGTTGTAATTCCATTCCATGAGTGATTTTTATAGCCTGACACACTTGAATCGCTATTTTTTAAAAACCAATTCATTAAAGAATAACCATTTCCTTCTTCAGGACCAATAATGCTTGACCTAATTAACATTTTATTTTTGCCTTGTATCTCCCCTACAATTTTAGATTTACCGTATAAATCTTCAGCATCCGTATAGGAATCTTCTTTATAGCCACCCTCTTTACCAGAAAACACACAATCAGTACCTATCTGTATATATTTAATACCTCTTTGGTCTGAAAGTTTTTGTAGATCCAAAGGGAAGTAAGAATTAGTTAAAATGGTATTTTGAATTGACGCATTGTCACTTTCATCAATTTTGGGCTTGATCACACCTATACAATTTATGATGTACTTATGTTCATTATTCATATTAAAAAACTCAACTAAAGAACTTTTTGATTCATAGTCAACATCTAAATTTAGAAACTTACCATCAAAATTATCATTTATAAATTTATTGTTAAATCTAGATGAAACAGTAACGTCAAAGTTATTTAAAGAATTTAAATGTAAAGAAATCATTTTTCCTAACATTCCATTAGCACCAAGAACTAAAATCTTTTTTTCACTCATATATTTCCGGCGAAAAATCAATCCATGGATTCCAATACTGAGCATCAAATCTATAATCATCATTTTTTGAGTCTTCAAGTTTTAGTGATGAAAAATACATAATACTACTTTCGTCTAAAAGATTTATTGCACCATTCGCATACCCAGGTGGTATATATACAATTCCAGAATCCTGATCTAAAGTAAATCTTGTTGCTTGTATTTCTTTATTTGGACTTTCCCAGTTATCAACTTTTACAGTACAAACTACGAATTCTCCTCTTAAAACTTTAACTAGTTTTGACTCTATTTTGTGACCATGCCAAGCCCTTACTGTTCCAGCTTTAGGATTATTTACAATATAAAATCTTCTAAATTCATCTAATTTCAAATCATTATAAAACTCGAGAGAGCCTCTGTGATCTTCAGCAAAACCTTTTTCAAGATACAAGGGTTCAGCGATAGAGTTCATTAACTGATACCATATTTTTCTAAAAAATTTTGATTGGAATATCTAATATGATTTACATTCTTAATTCTATTGGATGAAATAAGTTCATAAACCTGATTTATTCCGGTTAACAGATCTACTTCTGCTCTGAAGCCTGATTCTTTTAATAATTTTTCGCTACTAACTTGATAATTTCTTGCATCTTGAAACTTCATTGGAGTTGTTTCAATTTTGGCGGATGGTATTTTACTGATAATTTCTTTAGCGATATCTATGATTTTATAATTTTTATAATGAAGATTAAATACTCCAGCCAAGTCTGTTTCGATAGTGTGTGAAATTGCATTAGCAACATCAGTTACATGTAATAATGGCCTCCATTGATCTCCACCAAATACTGTCAACTTACCTTCAGTAAGAGCTTTTGTGACAAGAATGTTGACAACTAAGTCGAGTCTTATCCTTGAAAATTCATCACTAATTCCAAACAGTGTTCCTAATCTGAAAATTATTGCATTTGAGTCTCGAAGATACTCTTCTGCCTGTACTTTTGAGGAAGCATACTCAGAAAGAGGATTGATTGTAGATGATTCATCTAGCAAGCCTTCTTGTGCACCATACACAGAGCAAGTTGATAAAAATATAATTCTTTTTTTATAATTTTTAGCTAAAAACCTTACTGATTCAGAATTGATCTCAAATGTAAGTTCTGGATTTATTGCGCAGGCTCCATCTCCAACTAAGGCTGCAAGCCAGATGACTGCATCATTTTGATCTAGCAATTTTTTGAGCTTATTTTGGTCTCTTATATCTCCATAGACAAAATCTACTTCTTTTCTAAATGATTCTTCGTAAATTAAAGAGTCATAAACTGTTACTTGGTGATCATCTTTTAAAGTATCAACTATGCCACCACCGACATATCCAGCACCACCTACAACCAAAATATTCACAATTTAATACTATCTCTTAGTTAATTATTTAGGAGGTTTATATAATATTTTTCATACTTTCTTGCCGCAAGAGTTATTAAGAATTCTTTTTGAATTTTACTTTTTTGCTTAAGTTGAATTTTTTTTAACAAATTAGAATTTTTCATAATATTATTTACAAAATTCGCAATCTCTTTAGTATTTTCTCTGTTTACTAAGGTTTTATAACTGTCATCAACAAACTCACTCAATGGTTCAATGTTTGAACAAACTACTGGGACATTGTTCTCTATAGCTTCTAACACAATAAGACCAAATCCTTCCGATTCTGTTAAAAATAAAAACAGATCTATTTTTTCAAAAAAATTATCAATATTTTCATAATGATTTTCAAATATTACGTAATCATCTAAGTTATTAATATTTACTAATTTTTCCAGTTCTTGTTTATAATTTTCATCATCAGAACCAGCCAGTAACAATTTAAATTCTAAATTTAAATCGCGCAGTATTGCTGCAGTTTCAATTACTTTATTCCACCCTTTCCATGGAAGAAAGCGAGCAGCTGTACCAATTACATTTTTAAATTCAGTTTTATTATTACGTTCTTTAATTTTCACACCGTAATGAATGGTTGAAATTTTGTTTTTGTTAATTCCTCTTTCATTCAAAAGCCAACTATGAATTTTGTTCGATATTGCAATAACACCATCAGAGTTATTTAATATAAATCTCCAAAATAAATTGAATATAAGATATTTAAATTTTGGCTCTCCTGCCCTATCTCCATACTGTGCATGAACAGTTATTATATGTTTAAATTTTTTGGAAATTATTTTGAGTATACCTACATAAAAATCTGCCCTTGGAAGATGGCTGTGAACAATTTCATACTTATTGCTATCTATAATTTTTTTGAGAGCTTTTAAGTTTGTAGATCCATTTTTAGTAAAAACTTGGACTTCTTCTAAATCATTTAATATTGAATTCCCCTCTTCATATAAATCAAATGTAAAAATATCTATTTTGAAATTTTTAAAACAAGATAACAAGTTTGATATTTGAACTTCAGCACCATCTTTTTTTAAAGTAGGGAGAACAAAAAGAATTTTTGATTTATTCATTTATATCAGATAGCAAATAGTACATTAACCAAACAACTGTATGATTATGCAGTAAATCACTGGCAATTCCTAAGATTATAAATGCAAAAATGCTTAAAACTGAAGCATCAGATACTGAATCCTTAAAGCTACTTTTAAAAATTTTCTGTAAGAGTTTTAAAAAAATACTTGAATACAATATAAATCCAATAATCCCGTATTTAAGAATGAAAAATAAATAAGAGTTGTGTGGTCCTGTCACTCTTAAGTCATCATTAAAGTCTTCAATATTACCTATCTTGTCATTAACTACACCAATGTTGTTATATCCACTTCCAATTAAAAGATTTGAAAAATTTAAATTTGAAAGAAATCCAGCTGTAGCTGTTTGCATCTCTATTCTGTCTTGAATGCCTTCTGTTTCTTTTTCAGAAGTGAATCTGTCGATTAAACCAAAATTTAGTATGAATAAGAAAGCTAAAATCAAAGAAGCAAGATTTTTTCTTTTATTGTCATTAAAAATTATAAAAACCAAAATTAAAAAAGTTAAAACTAATAACGAGGATCTCGAATACGTAAAAAAACAAGCAACTAAAGAAAGTATGATAACAAAGGATTTATATGATTGCTTGATTCTGGCAAGTGTAAATAGTCCAAGTATACAAATTAGATCCCCAAAACTATTTGGACCGCCTGCTTGAAAGCCATTTACCCTACCAGGAGTAAATCCCCATTGATTTAAATTTAGACCTATATTCCAATAATCATAAGAATCAGTACCTAGATTTAATTTAAAAAAATAACTTAGTATTGAAAAACATGATAAAAATAAGAAAAGATACATTGGTAAATTTTTGACAGAATCATTTTTTTGTATAACTTTAGATAAATGAATAAAGATTAATAAATAGAAAAAGTATCTAAAAATTTCAGTATTTATTGACTCTCTACTTAAAACTATGTTCTGAATTAAAAGATAAGAAATAAATAAAGCTATTGGTATAAAGTTTTTAATTTCAAATACAAACTTCTTTTTATTTTCAAATACAAAAAAAATTAATAAATACAGAACAATTGGGATATCATCCATATGTAAAAAACTAAAATTTGTTTCAAAGTGAGGAGCGAGTGGAATAAAAAAGATTAAGTAAATATAATTAGATTGAATTTTATTTTTCACTTTTTAACTCTTTTAAATCTCGAAAAAATTAAATATTTTATTGCTTCAAAAACAATTGCTTTTGACATTTTAGATTCTCCTAAATTTCTTTCGTGAAAAGTTATAGGAATTTCTTTAATTGTTTTATTTTTTAAATAGGAAAGATAAGTCATTTCAATTTGAAATGCATAACCATTAGAAGTGGTATTGAAATAGTTTATATCTTCTAAACATTCTGTTGAATATATTCTGAAACCACTTGTCATATCATTGACTTTTGTACCAAGAAAAATCTTTGCAATATTGTTAGCTGTTATAGAAAGTAACTTTCTAGAGTTACTCCATCCTTTGGTTTTTCCACCTTCTATATATCTACTTCCAATTATTAAATCATATTTATCTTTATACTTAACCATATTTTGAAGGTCTAGGATAGTATGGGAAAAATCTCCGTCCATCTCAATACAATATTTGTATCCTTGTTCTATAGCCCATTTAAATCCATCTCTGTATGCGGAACCTAAACCAAGTTTGTCAGGTCTTTTAATTAAATTAATACTTTTATGACTGACAGAATAATTTTCTACTATTTTTCCAGTTCCATCTGGAGAATTATCATCAACAATTAGGATATCGATACTTAAATTAATCAATAAATCTAAAAGGATACTTATATTTTTTGATTCATTATATGTTGGAATAATTACAACAGTGTTGATTGCTTTTTCCATTAATTTCAGTCTAATTTATATATATAAGAAGTTAACAATTATTTTATAAGATAAAAGTTTTTTAATCTTATTATCATTATTTAAGTGGAAAATATATTAGTTACGGGTGCTGCAGGTTTTATTGGTTACAATTTAACAAAAAATTTAATTGTTAATAAAAATACTCAAGTCACAGGGGTAGATTCTTTAAACAATGCATATGACAACGATTTAAAAAAGCTAAGATTAAAAAATTTAGAAATTAACAATAACTTTACATTTAGAAATATAAATTTATCAAATCAAGAAAGCTTTAAAGAACTTGAAGGTTCAAATTTTGATTGTGTTATACATCTCGCAGCAAGAGCTGGTGTAAGACAAAGCTTTAGAGAGCCTAAAAAATATATCTTGGATAACACTATATCAACTGCAAACCTTGCAGGTTACATAAAAAAAGAAGGAATTCCAAAATTTTTAATTGCATCTACTTCATCTATTTATGGAGATAGTGGTGAGAGCCCAATGAAAGAGGGCGTTGATGAAAAGTATCCTCCCCCTTCTGTATATGCTACTTCTAAGCTTTCAGGAGAATTAATGGCAAAAACAATATTAGATGGGACAGAAACTTGTATTCAAATACCAAGATTTTTCACAGTTTATGGTCCCTACGGGAGACCTGACATGTCAATACTTAGATTTATTCACTGGATTTTTACAGGTACAGACATTTTACTTTATGGAGATGGAAATCAAAAAAGATCATTTACATATATAGATGACGTAGTATCAGGACTAATCACTTTAATTTTATCAAATAAAAGCGGAGTTTTTAATATTGGATCTAATAAAACTGTAAGTTTAAATGAAGTTATTTTGTTAATTGAAAATGAAATGAATATAAAAAGTAAAATAAATTATCAACCAAGAGCTTTCAAAGATGTAGACGTGGTTATTCCAAATTTAGATAATATGAAAAGCTTAAATTGGAACCCAACTACAAGTATCGACAAAGGCATATCAGAAACAATAAAATGGTACTTAGAATATGCAGAGGAATTAAAGAATATAAGGTTTAAATTTGAATATGAAAAATAATTTAGAGAAAGTAATTATTACAGGTGGTGCTGGTTTTATTGGGTCAAACTTAGCAGAGCATTTATTTGCAAACGGAACAAAGGAGGTATTAATTATTGATGACTTCTCTACAGGTTCCAGAAAAAATATTAAGCATCTTGAAAATATAAACGTTATAGACAGCAGAGTTGAAGATATTCAAGATTTAGAAAATCAATTATTGGGATACAACTTTTGCTTCCACTTAGCTGCAGGTGTGGGTGTTAAATACATAATGGAAAATGTTAGCAAAGCATTAAACACCAATATTGAGGCAACTCACAAAATTTTTAATGTTTGTTCTAAATTAAACATTCCAATACTAATAACTTCAACATCAGAAGTATATGGTGTCTCTGAAGATCCAGTTTGGACTGAGGAAACCAAAAGCTTGCTTGGACCACCAACAAAATTGAGATGGTCATATGCTACTTCAAAGCTAATTGATGAATTTATGGCTTTGGCAGAATTCAATGACGGTAATTTAAATCCAATCATTGTAAGATTGTTTAATATTATTGGACCTAATCAGTCTTCAGAATTTGGAATGGTTGTACCCAAGTTTGTTGAAGCAGCACTTAATGGTAATAACATAATTATTCATGGCAATGGAGAACAAACAAGGTCGTTTACATGGGTAGGTGATGTTGTAAATTATTTTAGAGAACTAGCTTTACTTCAACCATTTGGAGAGATATTTAATATTGGCCAACCAGAGGAGATAAGCATTAAAAATCTAGCTGAATTAATTATCTCAAAAACAAATTCCCAATCAAAAATTGAATTTATCACACATGAAGAGGAATATGGAAAAGCTTTTGAAGACCCTATGAGAAGAACCCCAGGAATAGAAAAGATTGTTTCACTTACTGGTATTAAGCCGACTAAAAAATTAGATGAAATGATTGAAGAAATTATTAAACATAAAGCAAATCTAAATAAATAAATTTATGAAGATACTTATTGTAGTAGGGATTTTCCCACCTGATATAGGTGGACCTGCGACATTTGTACCTTTAATTGCAGAAAAATTAATACAAAAGAATTATAAAGTTGAAGTGATATGTCTATCGGATTCCTTAAACAATCAAGATAATGATTTTGAATTTAAAGTACATAGGATTAAAAGAAGGCAAAGTTTAATTTTAAGATGGATAAAAACTGTACTAAAAATAATTTCAATAGGCAGAAAAGCTGATTTACTTTTTGTAAACGGTTTGCCAATGGAAAGCTATATTGCAAATTTATTGATAAGAAAAAAAGTCTTAAGAAAAGTTGTAGGCGACTGGGCCTGGGAACGTGGAAGAAATTTAAATTTAACTAATGACGCTTTTGATGAATTTCAAGACAAAAAACATAGTTTACATTTAGAAATTGCAAAGTTTTCAAGAGGATGGACAGCAAAAAAAGCTGATCTGGTTATTACTCCCTCTAAACACCTAAAGTCAGTAGTAAATAAGTGGGGTGCAGAAAATGAGAAGATTAAAGTAATATACAATGGTACAGATCTTTTTGAAGAAAAAAATTATCCGCCTCGCAAAGGATCCATAAATTTAATAACAGTAGGAAGACTTGCACCATTTAAAAATATTGACAAAATTATACTTTCATTAATTGAATTACAATCAATAAATTCAAATATATACAAATTAATAATTGTTGGAGATGGACCACAAAGAAAAAATCTTGAAAAATTAGTTAGCGAATACAAATTAAAAGAGTTTGTAACTTTTACTGGTCAGCTTAAAAAGAATGAATTAAACAAATATTATCTAAAATCAGACATATATATACAAGCTTCAGGTTATGAAGGATTGCCTCACACTTTACTTGAAGCAATAAGCCATAATCTCTCTATCGTATCAACTCCTATTGGTGGAACTAACGAAATTTTAGAAAACAACACAAATGGCTGGACTATTGATTTAGTTAATGGAAAGTATCCTGATGAGAAAGATATCGCAAGAAAAATATCATACTTGCAGGAAAATCAAGAAGAAGATAAAAATAAAAAATATAAAGCAAGTTTGTTACTAAAAAAACAGTTCAATAAAGAAAGTAATTTTCAAGAATACATTAAGACAATAGAAAATCTTATGAATTATGAATAAAACAAATTTGCTTTTTTTAGGAACTACAAACTATGGATTTAATCTAACAAAAAGTGACCAGAATAAATTTAAAGAGTTAGATACTAAATTTAATGTTTATGTTTTTACATTAGGACCATATGAAAATTTAATTGATTTTGAATTTGTAAAAATTAAATATTTAAAAAAACCACGATTTTTATTTATGAAATATTTAAGATTTTATTTTTTTAGCATTTTAAAACTAAATAAATTTATAAATGAAAATAAAATTACTATAGTTTCTGCAAAAGACCCTATATCTGCACTAAATCCAATAATACTCAAGATTCTTTTTAGAAAACAGATTAAAGTAATTATTGAAAATCATGGAAACTTTAAAAAACAACTTTTAGAGCAACGTGACTCATTTTTTATATCTAAGTTTATTTTTTTAACTGAATTTATTGTAAAGTTTGTATTTAAACATGTAGATTTACTTCGGGGTGTTAATGAGCAAAACTCTAATTATTTTAAAAAATATAATTCAAATTTAAAAATATATAATTTTCCAGCATGGATTGACAGTTCTATATTTTCTATTGAGAATGAAGAACCACGAAAGGATCTCTTATTTGTTGGGAACATTATTAAAAGAAAAGGTGTTTACTTTTTAATTCATGCACTATCTACTTATTTATCTGAAAATCAACATGTTCAACTAAAAATTATAGGAAAAAAAGAAGATCAATTATATTATGAAAAAATAGTTGACTTTATTAACAAAAATAATTTACAAGAAAGTATAGTTTTTTTAGATGAAATAACACACATAGAAATTGCAAAATATATGAATTCTTCAAAAATTCTTCTTATGGCAAGTACTTCAGAAGGTTTGCCAAGAGTTCTTATAGAGGCGGGGTTTTGCGGTTTGCCCTCTATCGCTTCAAACATAGATGGTATCCAAGACCCTTTTTTTCTTAAAGGTGGAACGCTAATTTACGAATTAAATTCACAGAAAGAGTTAGTGAAAAATGTTGAATCTTTATACAATGATAAAGATTTGTGGAAAAAATTAAGTCAACAATCTCAAAAATTATCTGACTCAATTGCGGGAAAAGGAAGTTTTGTAAAAAATTGGGAGAATTTAATAAATTTAATAGAAGTCGATGAATAATAAATTATTAATTTTGAATTTGGGAGTAGATAGTGAAAATACATCATTAGCTTTTACTCAAAAATGGATAAATGAATTAGCTTTAAATTTCACCTCAGTTGATGTCTTAACTTTGAAGGTTGGAACCAAATATCATTTAAATGATAATGTAAATTTATTTTTTATAAATGATAAAAATTCTAGATATACAAAAATTTATCAGTTAAAAAAGCTAATTAATTTAACAAGAAAACTAATTAATGAAAATAATTACTCACACTGTTTTGCCCACATGGCACCATTGCAACATTTAATAGCAAAATCCTTTCTGGTACAAAAAAATGTAAAAACTACTCTTTGGTTCACTCATGTAGGACCAAAATTAGGCTTAAAATGGATAATACTATTGATTTCTTCTTTATTAGCAAATAATATAGTTACTGCTTCTAAACAATCTTTTCCATTTAAATTTAAAAATGTAAGGAGTATTGGTCATGGTATTAATTATGATATATTTTTCAAAGAAAGAACAACTTTTCAGTTGAGAAACATTTCTATATTAAGTAGAGTTTCGAAATCAAAAAATATTGAAAACACATTAGATAACATTATCGAATGTAAAAATTTTGAAAATATGAAAATTGATATTATAGGCGGGACTCTGAATGACGATGATAGACAATATTTAAATGAATTATTAAATAAATATAAAGATTTTCAGAATATTAATTTTCTTGGAAAAAAAACTCATGAGCAACTACCTAAATTGTTAGAAAAATATGATATCAATATAAACAACGCAAAAAAAGGATTTTTTGACAAAGCAGTTTTAGAAACTAGTGCAGCGGGAATAATCAATTTTTATAGATCTGACGAGTTTGACTTTCTTTACAATCATAATTTTCAAAATATATTGAGATTTGAAAAAAACAACCTTTATAAAAAAATTGACGAATTAGATTCTTATGACGAAATAGAAATTTTGAAAAATATACAGAATGCACAAATCAAATCCAAAGATCATTCAACTAAAAATGTTGTAAAAAATTTAATACATATTTTTAATTCATAGATTTTTCAACCCATGAAATAGTTTTCATAAGTCCGTCTTCTAGTAAAACTTCAGGAAACCAATTCAACTTCTCATTTGCCTTAGTTATATCTGGGTTTCTTTGCATTGGGTCATCTTCTGGTAAATCGACAAATTTAATAGATGAATTTGAATTTGTTAAACTTATTATTTTTTCAGCCAATTGCAAGATTGTTATCTCATTTGGATTGCCAATATTAAATACTTCAGAGCTGTTTGATTCCATGGCTTTAATTATTCCTGAAACAGTATCATCAACATAGCAAAAACTTCGAGTTTGGTCTCCTTTACCATATATAGTTATATCTTGATTGCTAATTGCCTGTGAAATAAAATTAGTTACAACTCTACCATCGTTTATTTTCATATTAGGACCGTAAGTGTTGAAAAGTCTTACTATTCTTGTGTCTAAATTATATATCCTGTTGTAACTTGCAACCGCTGCTTCTGCAAATCTCTTTGCTTCATCATACATGCTTCTTACACCGTTTGGGTTAACATTGCCCCAGTAAGTTTCTGGTTGTGGAGATATCTGCGGATCTCCATAAACTTCAGAAGTTGAAGTAAGCAAATATTTCGCATTCTTTGCTTTCGCCAACCCTAATGTATTGATAGTACCAATACTTCCTGCTTTTAATGTATTGATTGGATGTTGAGTGTATGCTTTGGGTGAGGCAGCGCTAGCTAAATGAAGCACATAATCTAGATCTTGACTTATTTCTATATGGTTTTGAACATCAAGATTTAAAAAGGTAAAATTTTCATTTTTTAAAAAAGGATCTAAGTTTTTTTTTGTACCCGTCAATAAATTATCAATTGCGATTACATTATATTTTCTTGAAATGAATTTATCTACAAGATGTGACCCTATAAAACCAGCACCACCTGTAATTAGGATATTCAAGAAGATTCCCAGATTTTTATAACAGAACTATTACTTAGTTTATTAATTTTTTCAATCAACCCTATTCTTTCATCTGAAGAGTCAGGAAACATTTCTACATAAAGGGCATTATCCTCTAGGTCTTCTATTGATTCCAATAATTTATATTCTTTGTTTAGTTTTATATTCAAGTCAAGTATGAAAATGTTTTGAAATTTTTTAACTATTCTGTCATATATTTTTAAAGTTGGTGATTCTCTCATATCATCCGTATTTTCTTTAAAAGGAGCTCCTATAAGAACTATTTTACTAAGATTTTTTTCATTCAAATGAAGAATTAAGTAATCAGAAAACCAATCCATGTGAGATTCGTTTGATTCAATAATTTTTGAAATTAGTGGTGATTGGTAATCGTTTTCAAAAAAATTAATAACCTCTTTTACATCCTTTGGAAAACATGAGCCTCCCCATCCAGGTGATGGTCTAAAATAATGGTTTCCTATTCTTTTGTCTTTACCTATAGCTTCTAGAATTTGGTTCGGATTACCACCGAATTCAGATGAGAGTTTGTAAGTTTCATTAACAAAGGACAATCTCATTGCTAAATAGGTATTTGATAGATATTTTATTATTTGAGAACTAGTAGAGTCAGTAATTATTTTTTCACAATCAAATCCATCATATAGCTTTAAGCATTTTTCTATTGAATTTTTGTCTGACCCTCCAATGACAATTCTATCTGGATTAAAAAAGTCAAAAAGTGCAGAACCTTCTCTCAAAAATTCCGGATTAAAAATTATTTTTTTGTAATCTACTTTTATTTCTTCACATATATTCATTATTAATTTACTATTTACAGTTGATTTAATACAAATAGAAAAACTATGTTCTTTAAAGTCATTGAGCTTACTTAATACATTTTTCAAGTATTTTGTATCTGTTCGACCTGACTGAAAATCAGTTGGTGTTTGAACGCATACAAAGATAATATCAGTATCTTTGTTAATACACTCTTCATAGTTATTGAAGAATCTCATATTTCCAAAAATATCTGGTTCTTTAAAATACTCATCTAGATCAGGTTCATAAAACGGAGCTGTACCTTTTTTTAATTTCTGTATTAAATCATCATTTAGGTCAATAATGGATACTTGATTACCAAGTTTTGCAAAACCAATTCCAGTGATAAGACCAACATAACCTGCACCAATTATTGAGATGTTCATCATATTTATATTACATAAAACTAGTAAATAGATTTAAGTTAAAATTATAAATAGAAGATTTATGATATATTACTTAGCTCATTCTGACTGGATACTGTTTAATTCTAGAAAAGAAATTGCTAGTAAACTCATAGATTTAAATTATAAAGTAAGTGCTATAACAACAAGTGACAAATACATAGACGAATTAAGAAATCATTTTTACAATTTTTACGAATGGGAAGTTGATAAATTTAGTCTAATCGATTTAGGTGGAGTAAGAAACCTTAGAAATAATTTGAAAAAATTAAATGAAGGAGACTTTTTACATATTTTTACTTTAAAGTCTGGACTGTATGCTCTATTTTCAATGCATTTCTTAACAAAAAAATTTAAAATTGTCTTATCAATTACTGGTCTTGGTTATCTTTTTTCTAAAGGTATTAAAAGTATGTTAATGCGAAATATTTTAAGATTTTATATGAAATTTTTCTTCAATAGAAAAATAGATTATTTAATATTCCAAAATCATAAAGATCAAAAAATTTTATTAAATTACCTAAATTTTAAAAATGAATCATCGCTGATAAGGGGAAGTGGACTTAACTTGCAAAATTTTATAATTAAAGACAAAGCTAATATCGAAGATAATTCCCCAATTAAAATAATCATGTGCTGTCGACTATTGAAAGATAAAGGAATAGATGAATATTTTAAAATTTCAAGCATGATTGATGATGATAATTTTAAATTCTATTTGGCTGGAGATATTGATTTAGGGAATCCTTCTTCGTATAGTAAAAATGAAATAAATAAATTAACTGAAAAATATGGTATTGAATATTTAGATTGGATAGATGCACCCAAAGAACTGAAAAATTTTGATATTTCAATATGTATGTCATACCATGAAGGCCTACCAAGAGTTGTTTTAGAATCTTTATACATAGGTTTATATACAATTTCTAATAACCTTCCAGGATTGAGACCAATTTTTGACACAAAAGAAAATGGAAAACTTATTCATGAAAATAATCTTGAAGAATTCAAACAAGCAATTATTGATTATCCTAGGATTAATAATCTCGATGAGAGAATAGCCTACTCAAGAAAAAAAATGAAAAATAACTTTTCAACTGAAAAAATTCTAGACGAGTTTGTAAATGTATACAAAAAACTATGAATGAATTTCAATTACCTATTTTTGCAGTTTTTATACTAGCTTTTATAATTTCTTTACTTTTAAATAAATTTTCTTTAAACTTTAAATATTTTTCAAAACAAGATATTGATAATCAAAAAAGATTGTCGAGCTTAAAAATTCCAACATATGGTGGAATTTCTATGTCCCTAGCATTTCTTGTATCAACAAGATTGTTAGGAAAAGCAGATTTTGAAATAATTCAAATTGCAATATACGCAGTAGTAATTACTTTTATAGGTATTGTAGATGACAGATATAACTTAATTTGGAAAGTTAAACTATTACTTCAATTAGTTGCAGTGAGCACCCCAATTTATTTACTTGATATTTATCTAAATGTAGAACAGCTCTTTGGAATAAACTTGAATAATTTCCTGAATTTATTCTCTACGGTTGTCTGGATTTTATTAATTGTTAACTCTTTGAATTTTCTAGATAATATGGATGGATTGGCAGCAACAATAGCATCTATGATTGCAATAAGTATGGCTATTTTAAGCTTTATAACTGACCAATATAAACTCACAGACTTATCAATCGTATTAATAGCCTCAATGCTTGGCTTTTTATATTTCAATATCCCAAAAGCAAAAATTTATATGGGTGATTCAGGAAGTTTATTCCTAGGTTATTGTTTGGGTTTTATTAGTATTTTATTTTCTTGGAATAGTGATATGGAAAGCTCTTGGATATTTCAAATTCAACCAGTAATACTGTTTTTCACAATACCTATTATTGATTTCTTGACAGTGACAATTTCAAGAATTAAAAGTGGAAATTCCCCTATGACTGGTGGCACTGATCACATGTCACATCGTTTACTTAAAAAAGGATTCACTAATAATCAAGTATTATTTATTTTTGTTCTGTTATCTTTGATAATTTTAATAATCACATTAGGAATTATTTATTTAAACAAAATTATTTCACTAATATTTTTATTTATTTATATTTTCTTAGTAATTGCTTCTTTAATTTATTTTTTGAATCTTGAAATTTTAGATTAGTTTTTCTATTTTTTCAATAGCTTCTGGTGTTCCTGCGTCAATCCACCAACCCTCAACATGAGAAAAACTAATATCTTTCTTTGATAAATAAATTTCTATTAGACTTGTAATCTCGTATTCACCCCTTGAAGATTTTTCAATATTTTTTATGTATTCAAAGCAATTGAAGTCGAATAAATAAAGTCCAACTGCTATTAAATTAGACTTTGGAAATTTTGGTTTTTCTTCAATAGATTTTATATTATTTTCGAAAATTTCAATTACACCGAAATTCTCAGGATTTATAACCTCTTTTAAGAAAATTGAATTTATAATATTTAAATTTTCTAAATTTAATAATGGGTTTAATTCAAAGAAATTATCTCCAAGAATGTAAAGAATCTTAGAGCCATCTTCAATTAAATGTTCTGCTTGTAACAACGCATGAGCAACGCCCAATTGTTCATTTTGTATACAGAATTGAACATTGACATTAGAAACATTTCTGCTTATTTCATCTTTAATTAAGTTATCGAAAGTCGGATTTGTAACAATAATAAAATTTTCAAGATTCCAAGAAATTAACTGTTTTATTTGCTTTGTAATCATAGATACACCATTAATTTCTAATAACATTTTTGTTTTATTTGTATTTTTGTAATTTTTAAGTCGTGTACCCAAACCACCAGCTGCAACTACTGTATAAATTTTTGACATATCTCACTTTTATTTAACTTCTATGATTATAGTTGTTTGTTGGATATGAAAAAACAAAATTTATTTTTTGGTCTTTTTTTGATTATATTTTCTATTGTTGGAATTTTTATATATAATATTATTCCAAAATTTGATACCACTGAATTTGATCGAGAAGCAATATTACAAATTAGTGAAGGATCTACAACAACAATAATTAATGGGATGACAACTACTACAGTTAATGATGATGCTTCTCAAGACCTTATAGAAATAGAGCAAACAGAGCTAGATATTTTACTGGAAAACAACGAAACTCCTGACATCTCTGAATATTTCGAAACTTATCTTTTAATTGGATCAGACAGAAGAACTGAAAATAGTTCTTTGTCAAGAGGCTTTGTTCAGGGTCAAAGGGCAGACGTTATCATTTTGGCATTAGTAAATAAAACTAATCAAAACATTTCACTTGTATCACTTCCAAGAGATTTGCTTGTAAAGAATCCATGTACTCAAGAAATACAAAGAATAAACTCAACATTTCAAAAAAATGAATGCGGAAATTCCGCAGAGAATTTATCAGCTACTATTTTCAATGTAACTGGCCTATTGGTTGATCATTTCGCTTTGTTTACTTTTGAAGGGTTTGAGAGCATTATTGACTCTCTAGATGGCGTTGAAATCTGCCTAGACCAAGCCCAAAGAGAGGGGTATTCTTTTGAATTAAAAGAAGGATGCCAGGTGGTAACTGGTCAAATTGCACTTAACTGGGTTGTCTCAAGAAATACTGAAGTACTTGTTGGTAACAAAATATTAGATGAAAATGGAAATGACGCATCCACATGGGAACCAATGGCTGGTGTAAGTGATCTTTACAGAGTAAAAAAGCAACAACAGATAGTAGTGTCTCTTCTTAATCGTTTAGATGAATTTAATTCTTATACAGATTTATACAATCTAGTTAAAGCACTGGAGCTAACTTTCACAATTGATGAGAGTCTCACAATTCCAAATGCCACTCAAATTCTTTGGGGATATAGAAATTTTGATTTTTCAAAAATAAATAAACTTACCGTTCCAACAAAACCATACCGAACAGAAGATGGGAAAGAAGTTTTAGTATTAACTGAAAATTTTTATAACTTTATAAAATCTAAGGATCTTCTCGATTAA
>Ga0213859_10000174_pt1 | contig 30309 bp, 62 predicted proteins | sample PICome_2_FD_160133 | JGI IMG/M metagenome (GOLD analysis project Ga0213859, IMG submission 160133) | Coastal seawater microbial communities near Pivers Island, North Carolina, United States - PICO304 | ecosystem: Environmental > Aquatic > Marine > Coastal | place: USA: North Carolina...
TATATGCGAATTTATATTTGGTGACAATACAGGGTTTTCAAATAAAATTTCATACCAAGTAAATGGTGGTGAAATTAAAGATAATACTTTAAGTGTTCCATTTAATTCTGATATTTTTAAAGATATACTAAACAATAATAAAGATATGGATAGTTGTTCTTTAAAATTATCAAATAATGGGATATTAAAAATAGATTTCGAATCTGAAGGCATTAAAAGTGAATATTTTGTCGCAAGAAACGAATAAATTATATATGTATAATAAACAAACATTTGTAGCTAGGGCACATTGTTATGTTTTTGTTTAACCGAGTTAGCTTAGGCGCTCACAAAATTTAATGATATGAGTACATTAGAAATCTTTGAAAGGCAGATTAGTCCTTTCGACATTTTATTTAGAAATCTTTTTAACGCTGAGTCGCAATTCGCACCAGCACTACAATCCAAACAACCACATCCCGTTAATATCTTTTATGATGATAAAGGACTTCATTTTGAAGTTGCCTGTACAGGACTAACTAAAAAAGAAGTTGATATCAACATTGAAGGGGATATTTTGAAAATCTCTTATAAAAAACCCGAAACTGAAGAATTTCATGAAGGTACAATTTATAATGGGTTATCAAAAAAATCATTTAATTTAGGATATAAGATAGCTCCTAAATTTGATTTAAGTGAAGCAACTGCTGAATTGGTAAATGGACTTTTAGCCATTTTTATCCCAATTGCTGAAGAAGCTAAACCAAAGTCTATCAAAATTAAGTAATAAGTTTTATTAAAAATATGTGTCCTAGCACATTGTTTTTCGTATATTTATGTTACACTAAATTAAAGTTATATGGCTAGAAAAGCAAAATCAATCACAACAATTTCCGACCCTTCAATGGAACCTTATTTCATTACTAGAGATGAAGTATGTTACACAGTAATGGAAAGGATTACTCCAAATGCTGATCATTTTAGATCCAAAGGTAAAGGAAAAGAATACACAAAACCACAGGGTTATTATCCTGAATTCAAACAAGCACTTCAAAAAGTCACTCAATGTAAACTACATACAAGAACAGATTATGATAATCTTAGTGAGTTTTTAAGTGAATTTAAAACAATAGAATCTAATATTAAAAATTATACAGATGGCCTTAGAAGCACTATTTGATGCGGTTATAGTTAAACCGATTGAAAACGAAGAAACAACTTACGGTAATATCATTGTACCTGATTTAGGTAATGAAAAAAATGAAATGGGTGAAGTTATTGCTGTTGGACCTGGAAAACCTACTATTACAGGTGAATTTATAAGTACTATTCTTCAAGTAGGAGATAAAGTAGTATTACCTACTATGGGATTTACTAAATTACCTTATAATGGAGATGAATATTATGTAGGTCCTGAAAACCAAATATTAGCTAAAATTACACCTACAGTAAGTGTAGAAGATGTATTAGCTGAAACAAAAGTAAGTGAAGAAGAAAAAGAAATGTTAACAGATATTTAATATGAGTAAACAAGTTATTTTAGGTTCTGAAGCAAGAACCAATTTAGTAAAAGGAATTGATATACTAGCAGATGCAGTAGTATCAACGTTAGGTCCTAATGGTAGAAACGTAGTAATAGCTAATGAAATGGGAGCTCCACAATCCACAAAAGATGGGGTTACAGTAGCTAAATCCATTTCATTATCAGACCCAAATCAAGAATTAGGAGTTCAATTAGTAAAACAAGCTGCAGTTAAAACAGCTGAAAAAGCAGGAGATGGTACTACTACTTCTACTTTATTAGCTAGAGAAATGATTAAATCAGGATTAACAGCTTTAAATAATAATGAAAATGCAGTTCAAATTAAAAGAGATATTGATGCTACAGTTAACCAAGTAGTAGATAACCTCAGAACTCAAATAGCAGAAGATATTTCAGGTGAAGAGCAATTAGAACAAGTTGCTACTATTTCAGCAAATAATGATCCTGAAACTGGTAAACTCATTGCTACTGCTATTGAGAAAGTTGGAATGGAAGGGGTTGTTCATATTGAAGAGTCAAAGACAGGAGAAACCTATTTAGAAACTGTTGAAGGGTTGCAGTTTGATAGAGGTTACAAGTCGCCTTATTTTGTTACAAATAATAATACAATGACTTCAGTATTGGATAATCCCTTTATTCTTATTGCAGATCAAAAAATAACACAAGTAAAAGATCTATTACCTATTCTAGAAGGTGTTTCATCCCAAGCACGTTCACTTTTAATTATTGCTGAAGATATTGATAATGAAGCATTAGCAACTCTTATTGTTAATAAAATGAGAGGTACAATGAAGGTATGTGCTGTTAAAGCACCTGACTTTGGGGAGAGAAGAAAATTAGTTTTAGAAGATATCGCCATTACAACTGGTGGTGTAGTATTTGACAAACAAAAAGGAATGAAGCTAGACAAATTCAGTTGGGAATGGTTTGGTGAAGCAAGAACAGTAACTGTAGGAAAAGAACAAACAACAATAGTAGATGGAAAAGGAGGAGTTGAATCAATTGAAGCACGTATTGAAGAATTACAACAACAAATCGACAAAGCAACAACACCGTTCGAAACGGAAAAACTCCAAGAAAGGTTGGCAAAATTTGTCGGAGGAGTAGCTATTATTCATGTAGGTGGAAATACTGAAACTGAAATGAAAGAGAAAAAAGATAGGGTTGATGATGCATTACATGCAACTAAAGCTGCTATTGAAGAAGGTATAATACCAGGAGGTGGGACAGCTTTATTGTATGCCTCATCTGGTTTAGAAGCTAAAACAACAGGAGCTCAAATTGTAGTTGAAGCATGTGCTAAACCATTTAATCAAATTTTAGTAAATGCTGGATGGGATGAAGTTGATGGTAGAATCATGGCTGATAATTTAGTTAATTCTGGTAATGATGCTTGGACTGGATTTAATATTAAAACTGCTAAAAAAGTTAATATGAAAGAAGCAGGTATTATTGATCCAACTAAAGTAGCAAGAACAGCATTACAAAATGCAGCATCAGTAGCTGGTACAGTATTACTAACAGAATGTACTGTAGTAAATGAACCTAAAGAAGAATCAAATCAACCTCAAATGGATCCATCAATGATGGGGATGATGTAAAATAATTTCGTATATTATGGCAGATAAAATTAAAACAGAATTATTAGAAGAAAATGTGCTAATTGCTAATCGTGTTCCACCAGGAGATAGATGGCAATTAGCAGATGAACCTAATGGTAAAATTCATACTAGTTTGACTGATACATTAGAAGCGTATATGAGAAAAACAGGGTTTGCTGGTCATTATAGATTAGAACCTTTAAGTAGTAAATTATATGCTATATCAGCTGAAGAAGTTGAAATTAAACCTGAACCAATTAAAACATATTCTATATATGGTGAATACTCAGACCCAGACCAATAGTTTATTAGTAGAAAAATATAGACCTAATAAATTAGAAAATTATGTAGGTAATGAGAATATTAAGAAGTCTATATCTAAATATTTAGAACAGAATGATATTCAAAACCTAATATTTTATGGACCTGCTGGAACCGGAAAAACAACTCTTGCTAAACTCATTGTACAAAATCTTGATTGTGACAGCATTTATATTAATGCTTCGGATGAAAGAGGTATTGAAACAATTAGAGATAAAGTACAAAGCTTTGCTAGTGTGGCTTCGTTTAAGCCACTTAAGATTGTTATTTTGGATGAGTCTGATTTTCTTACTATTCAAGCGCAAGCTTCGCTCCGTAATATCATTGAAACGTTTTCGCGAACTACTAGGTTTATCTTAACTTGTAATTATGTAGAACGTATTATTGATCCTTTACAATCTAGGTGCCAAGTACTTAAAATTGTACCTCCAACTAAAAAAGATGTTGCTAAACATCTAGCTTGGATTATGGATCAAGAAGGTATAGGATTCGAAATGAATGAATTAGGAGCTATTGTAACACAATATTATCCTGATTTAAGAAAATGTATTAATACTATTCAACTATCTACTCAAGATAGTATGTTGAACTTAGATAAATCAGTACTAGTATCATCTAATTATATAGATAAAGTTATTGCCGAACTAAAAGATAAAGCTGATTTTAAAGCTATTCGACAAATTGTAGCTGATGCTAATGTAGATGACTTTGATGAACTATTTAAATCATTATATGAAAGAGTATCTGAATACCTTCCAGGTAAAGAAGGTACAGTTGCCATTCTAATAAATGATCATCAATATAAAGCAAATTTTCGTATTGATAAAGAAATCAATGCAATGAGTTTAATTTCAAATTTAATAAATAATAAATAACTATGGAACAACAAGTTCAACAACCTCAGATTGATCTGAAAAACACTAATGAAGTAAAAAATAGTGAAGGAGGATCTATTTTTCAACAAGGAATACTCTTAAGAAGAGTTTCAAGATTTGTAACTGGTACTGATAGTGATGCATTACTACCAATACCTGTATTTTATGACCCAACAACTAATAAAATTTTAAGCGATTCAGTTCCTAAAGAATTAAGAGAAGAATTAGCAGATGAGTTGCTCTAATATATTTGATTGGCTCAAACATATAAATCAATATAAAACACCCTCATCAGAATTTACAGATAAAGATTGGGATGTTTTTAATAGTTATATGATTCATAGGTTTATATCTATGGATAAAAGTTTAATTGAGGTAGTAAATTATGTTCAAGAATTTCCACCTCAAGAAAAAGTAATGATTTATAACATTTATAAGGAATTTATTCCTAAAAATAATAAATGGAATAAATATATTAAATCAAAAACTAAACAGCCAAACAAAGATTTAGTAGAACATATTAAAAATTATTTTGAATGTTCTTCTAAAGAAGCTAGAGAATATATTAATATTTTGGGGAACCAAGAAGTTAGTCGTATATTAAATCAAATAGGACTAGAAAAAAAAGAAATAAAACCATTATTAAAATGACACTAGAATTATACAATATGTTAAAATCATCTGCACAAGCAGATAAAGACAAAGCTTTATTATCATTAGAATTATTAGGCAACAAAGCCGTAGGAATTGGAGATCACTCAACTGAAGATTTTTATAAAAATGCTGAGGAAGCTCTCGTTATGTTAGTAGACGCTGATGATAGATTATCCACACTTAAAAAATATTTTACAACTAAAGATGTAGTTAATGGGTGATACAATATCTAAATGGCACGAATTACAAAATGAAAAAATTATGAGCGATAGAGAAATTATGAACGCTAAAAGAGGTATAGACAACTTTGAAGATTTTAAAGCCTACAGTGATGTAGTAGCCCATTTTGAAGCTGAATACCCAGAATTATCTAAAGAGTTTAAAACAATTCAAAAAGAAATGTATGAAATGTTTGCTCGTAAGCATTTAGATTATGGATTAAATAATATTGCTTTAGGGGGTGATTTAACCAATCCAGAAGACAAAACATTCTCACTAACTGGATTATGTATTAGGTTAACTGATAAAATTAGTAGATTAAAAAATCTAATAATTAATGGTAAAAACTTTGTTAAAGGAGAAGGAATGGAAGACACGTTTATTGATATAGCTAATTATGGAATAATTGGTTTATTAGTGGGACGTGATAAATGGAAAAAATAAGTTTTGGCTAGAAAAATACCTAGAATAGTTAGGGAGATTAAAAGTAATCCTCCCCAAGAGATAAATTTTGCTTATCAGAAAAATGTCTCTTATTCGCAAATGTCTATATTTCGCGGTTGTCCACATCGTTGGAAACTGCAATATAAAGACAAGATAAAGGTATTTACATCATCAATTCATACTGTATTTGGAACTGCTATACATGAAGTATTACAACATTATTTAGATGTAATGTTTGATACTAGTGCTGCAAACGCAGATAGAATTAACTTAGAAGAATTATTTCAAGAGAAATTTATAGGTGAATATCAAAACCAATATAAAAAAAATAATAACCAACATTTTTCATCTGCTGAAGAAATGAGAGAATTTTTTGAAGATGGAGTTGGTATTTTAAATTGGTTTAAAAAGAAGCGAGCTAGGTATTTTTCAAGAAGAGGATGGCATTTAGTTGGATGCGAAATCCCAATTGTTATTTCACCAAATAAAATGTATACCAACATAAAATATACAGGATTCCTTGATGTTGTATTATATAATGAAAATACACAAACATTTAAGATAATAGACATTAAGACAAGTACTAAAGGTTGGAATGCTAGAGATAAGAAAAATGAAGATAAACAATATCAGTTACTTTTGTATAAACAGTTTTTTAGTGAGCAATATGGTATTCCTATTAGTAATGTAGATATTGAATTTTTCATTGTTAAAAGAAAAGTTTTAGATTGGAATGATGACAACATTATGTCACCACACCAAGCATATAGAGTACAAACATTCAGCCCACCTAGTGGGAAAATTAAATTAGGACGAGCTAAAAAAGCTATAAATAATTTTATTAATGAATGTTTTAATTCAAATGGAGAAATTAAAGATATTGAATATCCCAAATCTGTTTCAAAGTGGAATTGTATGTTCTGTCCATTTAAAGAAGATAAAGAAACGTGTGGAGAAGGGATAATTTTTTAATATCTCCATATATTTATAGATAAATAATGTTATTAAAATAAAGATTATGAACGCAAAAAAAGAAATGACACTTACCAGTGTAAAAATCAAAAGCGATTTATTCGAGAATTTTAAGATTGAATGTGTAAAGCGAAAGTTTTCATTCCAAAAGCTTGCCGATCGAGCAGTTTATTTGTACCTTACAGATGATGAATTTCGTAAGCAAATTACCAATCAAACAAATCTTGACTTATAAATTGTTATTAAATGAATAAAAGTTTTAAACACATACCTAAAGACCAAAGAAAAAAGATATTATTAATCTGTGATGATATTAGAGTACATTCTGGAGTAGCAACTATTGCTAAAGAAATTGTAATACATACAGCACATCATTTTAATTGGGTCAATATTGCTGGAGCTATTAAACATCCAGATCTAGGGAAAAAAATTGACATTAGTAAAAGTACTAATGAAGTTGCTGGTATAGATGATGCTAGTACCTTTTTATACCCAGTTAATGGATATGGGGATCCATTTTTATTAAGAAATATAATAAATCTAGAGAAACCTGATGCCATTATGTTAATTACTGATCCAAGATATTTTACTTGGGTATTTAATATGGAAGCTGAGATTAGAAAGAAAATCCCTATTGCTTACTTAAATATTTGGGATGATTATCCTGCTCCAATGTATAATAAAGCATATTATGAAGCATGTGATTTATTAATGGGTATATCAAAACAAACAGTAAATATTAATGATATAGTATTAGGAGATAAAGCTAAAGATAGATTACTTAGGTATGTTCCTCATGGTTTAAACCCAGACATTTATAAACCAATTTCAGATGAGGATGAAGAATTAAAAAAATTCAAGAAAGATTTCTTTAATAATGATATTCCTGAATTTGTAGCATTCTTTAATTCTAGAAACATTAGACGTAAACAAATCCCAGATACAATGATGGCTTTTAGGGTGTTTTTAGATGGTTTAGACAAAGAAAAAGCAGGCAAATGTAAATTAGTTTTACACACAGAAGCTGTTACAGATGCTGGAACTGACTTATATAAAGTAGCTGAATACTTATTTGGAGAAAGTTATCCAAATGCTATTAAGTTTTCACATAATAAATTATCCCAACAACAATTAAATTGGCTTTATAATATAGCTGATGTTCAAATTCTTATTACTTCAAATGAAGGTTGGGGGTTAACTATCACAGAAGCAATATTAGCTGGGACACCTATTATATCTAATGTAACAGGTGGAATGCAAGATCAAATGAGATTCATTGACGAGAATGGAGAGTGGTTTACACCAAGTTCAGAAGTACCTTCTAATCACAGAGGTACTTACAAAGAACATGGTGAATGGGCATTTCCAGTTTACCCGACTTCAAGATCAATACAAGGTTCTCCCCCAACCCCCTATATCTATGATGATAGATGTGCTTGGGAAGATGTAACTGAAAGATTATTTGAAGTTTATAACTTAGATAGAAAAACAAGAAAAAAAGCAGGTCTTAAAGGTAGAGAATGGGCTATGTCTGATGAAGCTGGATTTACAGCTCAACATCAAGCAAATAGAGTAATGGAAGCTTTTAATACTTTATTCGATACTTGGAAACCTAGAGAAAAGTATGAAATCGTTAATGCCACTAAACATAAAGGTAACTTTTTAACCCATAAAATTATATATTAAATGAGCAAACCAGTTTTTGTAATTAGTTGTCCTTTTGACACTTACTCAGGTTATGGAGCTAGATCTAGAGATTTAGTTAAAGCTATAATCGAATTAGATAAATATAATGTAAAACTTTTACCTCAAAGATGGGGAAGTACCTCATGGGGATTTTGTAAAGATCACCCTGAATGGGAATTTTTATATAATCATTCTATTCAACCAAATCAAATAAAACAACAACCTGAAATTTGGATGCAAATTACAATTCCAAATGAATTCCAACCTCAAGGCAAATTTAATATAGGTTGTACAGCAGGAATTGAAGCTACAGCATGTAAACAAGAATGGATTGAGGGATTAAATAGAATGAATGTAAACTGGGTTTCATCCTCATTTGCTAAAGGTATGTTTGAAAGTGTTAAGTATGAAGTAAAAAATAAAAACACTAATCAAGTTCAAAGAATACTTAAAGTAGAAAAACCTATTGAAGTAGTGTTTGAAGGGGCTAATTTAGACATTTATAAATCTATACCTTCTCAAGATATTAAAACATTTGATTTTAAAGATATTCCTGAATCATTTTGTTATTTAAATGTAGGACATTGGATGCAAGGTCATTTTGGACATGATAGAAAAAATTTAGGAGTTTTAGTTAAATCTTTTTATGAAACATTTAAAGGACCTTTAATTAAAAATAAACCTGCTTTAATATTGAAAGTATCTCAAGGAGTTGCTTCATATATGAGTAGAGAAGCAGTATTAGATAAAATTAATAGTATAAAAAGTACTATAAATTCAACTTCATTGCCTAACATTTATTTAATAAATGGAGAGTTTACAGATTCAGAAATGAATGAATTATATAACCACCCAAAAGTTAAAGCTATGATTAGTTTAACCAAAGGGGAAGGATATGGCAGACCATTACTTGAATTTAGTTTAACAGGCAAACCTGTAATAGTTTCAGGTTGGTCAGGACACTTAGATTTTATTAAACCAGATATGAGCACATTATTAAATGGAACTTTAGAAAATGTACATCCATCAGCTGCTAATAATTGGTTAATTCCTGAAGCTCAATGGTTTAAAGTAGATGAATCTAGTGTAGGAAGACATTTAAAGGATTGTTATAAAAAATATAAAATTTATAGTACAAATTCTAAGAAACAGAAAAATTATAGCAAAAAACAATTTAGTTATGGGGAAATGAAAAATAGAATTGATAATGTACTAAGTGCTTATGTACCTGATTTTCCAACTCAAGTAGAATTAAAACTACCAGAGATTGAATTACCTAAATTACAAAAAGTAGAATAATGAATTTTGATGAATTAAAAGAATGTTCTAGATGTGGTTCTGATGCTTGTTATAGTCAAGAAGTCACTGATGAAATTAAAATAGAATTATGTTATGGTTGTGGGTTCCAGTCTAATAGTCTTATGACTAAGGGTTCCGAATTTTTTAATGAACAATGGGAATTACTCCCAGAGTTGTATAAAGTGTTAATGGATGAAGAAGAAGACACAGGGAAAATTTGGATGCCAACAACTATTAATATAAAAGATAAGGGAATGGTATTTGCTGATGGTAAATCTAGAAGTAACTGGAAATGGGCTGGAGTAAAAGCAGTTCCTGTTAATGAAGAAGAAAAAGATAAATTTAAAGATGAAAAATTTAGAGCAGACATGACTACACTAAAACATTTTGAAGAACGTGATTTTATGGATGCTCTTTCTTATATTGATGTAATACCATGAAAGGATTAGGTGATTTAGTAGCAAAAGTAATCTCAGTTGTTACTTTAGGCCAAGGAAAAAGAATAGCTACTTATGTAGCTAAGTTAAGAGGTAAAGAAGATTGTGGTTGTAATAAAAGACAAGATTATTTAAATGAAAAATTTAGTTTTAAACCTAAAGAAATGAAATTAACAGTTTTAGATTGGACTGAATCCTGGCATTTAGTCAGACAACAAGTATCCTGTTCTTGCCAGTTTGATTATGGTTATTTGGAAGTTAAAGATAAGGATCATAAATTTATTGCTGAAGCAAAATTTGATGCTCCACCTATGTTAAATGGTCAATTAAAAAAATTAGAAATTGGTATTAATCCTTTAATGGATCCTAGTTATTTTGAAATTAGATTTCATAAAAAAGAAGGTGGGTATACCTTACCTATAAAAGTTGAAATTAAATGAAAATAAGTTATGCAATTACTGTTTGTAATGAAAAGTTAGAAGTTAAACGTTTAGTTGACTTTTTACTAGCTAACAAACGCCAACAAGATGAAATTGTTGTACTTTATGACCAAAAAAATGGTGATGAAGAAGTAATTAATATGCTTACTAAATTAAATAAATTACCTAATTTTCAAGTATGGAGAGGATTTTTTGAAAATCATTTTGCTGATTGGAAAAATAAATTAACTGAATACTGTGACGGTGACTACATTTTTCAGATTGATGCTGATGAAATGGTTACGGAAGTTTTACTTGGTTACTTACCTTCTATATTAGAAAGTAATCCTGATAATGAAGTTTATTTAGTACCTAGAGTAAATACAGTATCAGGTTTAACTCAAGAACATATTACTAAATGGAGGTGGAATGTAGATGATGAAGAGAGAATAAATTGGCCTGACTATCAATGGCGTATTTGGCAAAACAAACCAGAAATTAAATGGGTAAATAAAGTACATGAAAAGCTAGAGGGATTTAAAACTTATGCTCCCCTCCCAGCTCATACTGAATTAGCTTTACAACACCCTAAAACAATAGAAAGACAAGTCAAACAAAACAATTATTATAGTACATTATGAAAAAGAAAATGATAGCATTGGCATTAGTTAGTATTTTAATCTTTAGCTGTGGAGCTAAAAAACCATCTTGGGAATATAAAAAAGCACCAGATAGTTTATTTGAAGTAGTAAACATAAAAGATAACCCAAAGGTAACTCAAAACGATAAAACAATATTGGGAATATTATTCTCAGGTATGGTTTTATTTGTTTTACACACATTTACAACAAGATAAATTATGATAAAAAATCAAGATAACGGCAACAACCAACTCAATCAAATTCGTAATGAATTTAACGGAAGAGTTGAATCAAAAAAATATATGGGAAATGCCCCAAGAGTAAAGTTTAACAATAAAAGAAGATATAGAACAATATGAAAAAAGTATGGTATGCTCCTTATAAGCATGAAGCTTATGGTCAAGAAGAAATTGATGCTGTAGTTGAATCTCTGAAATCAGGTTGGTTAGGAGGACAAGGTCCTAAATCAGTTGAATTTGAAGAAAAAATTGCTAAAACATTTGGTAAAAAATATGGTGTATTTGTTAATTCGGGTTCATCAGCATGTTTATTAGCTATTGCTGCTTTAGATTTACCTAAGGGGACAAAAATTATTACCCCTGCTTGTACATTTGCTACTACGTTAGCTCCTATTATTCAATTAGGATATGTGCCTGTATTTGTAGATGTAGATTTAACTACATATTGTGCAAATATAGACCAAGTTATAGCTAAAGTAACAGATGATACATCAGCAATTATGCTCCCAAATTTAATTGGTAATAAACCAGATTGGCCCAAACTTAAAAAAGCATTAGTTGATATGGGTAGAGAAGATATTTACCTAATTGAAGATTCAGCTGATACTTTAACTCAAACACCTGAAACAGATGTTGCTACTACCAGTTTTTATGCTTCACACGTTATTACAGCTGGTGGAGTAGGTGGAATGGTAATGTATAATGATAAAAAGCATGTTACTAAATGTTTACAATATAGAGACTGGGGTAGATTAGGTGATGATTCTGAAATTATGGATGATAGATTTAATCATATAGTAGATGGGATCCCTTATGACCATAAATTTTTATACTCAGTATTAGGTTACCATATGAAAGCTAGTGAAATGAATGCTGCATTTGGTATTGTACAATTAGAAAGATTTGGTGTTAATAGTAAAATTAGAAGAGATAATATTGAACGTTATCTTAAAAATTTACAAGGTGTGGGTGATTTAGTTTTACCTGATGATAGTATTAAACCAAATTGGCTAGCTATGCCTTTACAAACAGAAAAAAGATTTGAATTACTTCACTTCTTAGAAGATAATAATATACAAACTAGAGTTACATTTGCTGGGAACGTTACTAGACACCCTGTTTATAGAGAGTATTTAGATGATTTTGAAAACTCAGATACTATCATGAAAAATGGTTTCTTACTAGGGGCGCACCATGGAATGACAGTTGAAGATGTAGATTATGTTTGTGATAAAATAAAAGAATTTTTTAATCAATAATATGGAATTTATAAATTACGATACCGAGAAATACAATTTTAGAAAAATAATTGAAGATATTTTAGAAACAGATAATCTAGAAAAAATTCATTTAAAACAAAGTTACGAATTATTTGTTAAAGGTACTGATCAATCAACAGTATGGCATAGAAGATACTATGATAACTTAGATAAATTTTTACCTTTATATAATGAATTTATTAATGAAGTTGTAAAACCAACATTTGGTGAGGATGTAGTGTACCAAAAAATACCTACATTTAGAACTCAATTAGTAAATAATTTAGGTGTATTTGAATTTCATAGAGATAGAGATTATTCTCATAATGAAGAAGAAAGAAATTTCTTCTTACCATTTACAGATGCTTATTCAACAAATACAATTTGGGTTGAATCAGAAGAAGATAAAGCAGATTATTCACCAATGAATACTCTTTATGGTCAAGTAGTAAAATGGAATGGTAATAGCTTAATGCATGGAAATAAACAAAATAATACTCTTAATACTAGAGTAAGTGTTGATTTTAGATGTATTCCTTTATCAAAATATAGTGAAGAAGAAGGTGCAGCTGCTATATACTCTAAAATGAAATTTAAAGTTGGAGATTATTACGAAGTAACAAAATGAAAATATTAGTACTTGGAGATGGATTATTAGGAAATGAAATTATAAAACAAACTAAATGGGATATAGCTTCAAGAAAATTAGGTAATTTACCCGATCTAGATGATTACGGTGGGTTAGCTAATTTAATCTACAAGTATGACGTAGTAATAAATTGCATTGCTCATACAGATACTTATTCGACTGAGAAAAAACCTCACTATGATATAAATTTTAAATTTGTAGCTTTATTAAGTGATGTTTGTGAAGACGAAGATATAAAATTAGTTCATATATCTACTGAGTTTGTTTATGCTAATAATAAAGGATTGCCTACTGAAGAAGATATCCCCGCCCCAGGAAATACCTGGTATGGTCTTACAAAATTATTAGCTGATGAATACATTCAATTATGTAATAGTAATTATTTAATTTGTAGAGAACTACATAAACCAAACCCATTCCCATATTCAGAAGTATGGGATGTTTATACTTCAGGAGATACAGTAAATAAAATAGCGGGACTAATTATAAAACTAATTAATAAAAATGCTAGTGGGGTTTTTAATGTAGGAACAGGCAGTAAAAATTTAAAGGAGTTAGCTCCATTTAGTAAAGGTATTCCTGCTCCCCCTCATGTTCCAAAAGATACTAGAATGAATCTGGATAAACTAAATGAATTTTTAGGATGCAAATAAAAGATTTAGTAAATAAAAGTTGGTATGGTACTACAGGACACATTAAGTCTGAAGATGATTTAATCCTTGTAGAAAGATATATTAAATATAATCTTATATTTTTAAAAAAGTTTAAAGGTATAATTACATCTATTAATTGTGATCCTAAAGATATAGATTTAAAATGTAAAAATATTGAAATATGGGAAAAATATTTTGATAATGTGGTTCAATTAGAATGTCCTGCTAATAGAGGATATAATTTCGGGGTAGCGGATTTAGATAACCTAATTATTGATTATTGTAAAGAAAATAATATTGATTGGGTCTGTAAATCAGATAATGATATGATATTAGATTTATCCTTTTTAGAGAAAGAAATTGATGATTCTGATTTTTATTATATAAATGGTGTTGGATTTGGGGGCCTTCAAGCATATGATTTTGATATTGAAAAAGTAATGGTTGAAGATTTTTTTCCTCAAACAAATTTTTATTTTTTAAATACCTCTAAAGTAGATTTTTTAAATGATAAAAAGTATTTAGATAAAACTTATAAACAAGTAAGTGAAATAGAAAATTATAATGGAAAAGTTTGGGAATATATTGAAGATTGGACTTGTGAAAGATTTTTAGCTAATTGTGTAGAACGAAATAATTTAAAAAAATTCCATCTCATTAGTAAACCTAAATATAAAAAATTACTAGAACACATCTTTAATAGTAGAGTGATAGACTGTAGTTATAAAAACATAATGATAGAAGGAGTATGTCATTATCATTTTGAAAATCAAACAATAACTTTAATATGAGAAACATAGTTTTTTTAGTACAAGATGATAATTGTGGGGCTACTTTTATGTTAGGTAAAATGGTAAAACATGCTCTAGATCAATTTAATATAAAATCTGAAATTATTCATATCAATAATTGGGAATTGGATTTTAGTGCATTAGATACGTTAAAAGACAGTTTAGTATTTATATATAAACATGTACCTCATAAAATAGTATTACAAAAATTAAAAGAAAATAATAATAAATTAGTAATGGATGTAGTAGACGAATATGTTCGTCCTGGTACTACTCCTGAAAATTTGTACAGTTATGAATTTTTTGATGGTATAATCCTTAGAATGAGCCGAGTATTAAAAGAATATACTTTACCATCTCATTTAGAAATAAAAACCATTCCCCATCATTGGGATGTTAGATTACAAAATTTAGATACTACAAATAAACCAAACCCTAAACCAGTAGTTACAATTAATGATGGTAGAGATATGCCTCATTTACAAGATTTAATTAAATTTAAAGATATAGAATTTTTAGGTAATTTTAGTTATTCTCAATTTTCAGAATTAACTGATAAATTAAATAGTTATGCTATTCATTATAATGTAAGAAATACAGATAGTGCTGCTTATAAATTTAAACCTGCTACTAAACTAGTTACTGCTGCTGCTTTAGATACTCCTTTAATTACTAATTATGATTGGGCTATTCAAGATTTAATTCCAAAGGATTATCCATTCTTAACTGAAGGTAAAGATTATGGGGGGATTGCTAATCTTATTAATACATTCCCGGGACGAGGTTCTAAAGAACATAATTATGCTTTAGAAATTTTAAAAGAAGTTAAAGTAAAGACTGCTTTAGTAAATTTAATTCCTGAGTATTTGGAATTTTATAAACGATTTTAATATGGAAAAAATAACATTTTGTATACCAAGTAAAAACAATTTAAGATACCTTAAAACATGTATTCCATCTATTAGAAAGAATGCTTTTAAAGATGATCACGATATTATAGTATTTGTTGATTCAGATTATGATGGTACTGTTGAATGGTTAAACGAAAATAAAGATAAATATAATCTTAAATTTGAGGTTAATCCTGATTTAAATAATTCTTTATATGGTATAGGTAAAGCATATGATAAATGTATTGAATTAGCTGAAACAGATATAGTAATGATTTTTCATGCTGATATGATGTTAGGTAAAAATGCTGATTTAAATGCTTTTAATTTATTAGAACCTAAAACTGTAGTATGTGCTACCAGAATTGAACCACCTTTACACCCAAATGGAGGTGAAAAAATAATTCAAGACTTTGGTATTTGGCCTGAGGATTTTAAAGAAGAATTATTTGATGAATTTGTAAGTGGTCAATTAGGAGAAGAAAAAGTAACTGAAGGTATATTTGCTCCTTGGATGATTTATAAAGATGAATTTTTATCCATAGGTGGACATGACCCCATTCTAAAATCAGCTAGAGAAGATTCTGATGTATTTAATAGATTAAGTTTAGATGGTTTTAAATTTAAACAACCTTGGAATAGTTTAGTTTATCATTTAACAGGTAGAGGAGGACAATTCCAACATGGTGAAGTAGAAGGGCCTAAAGATGAAGAATGGCAAAAGTTAATGAATAATTCTACTAAAGAATTTATTAGAAAATGGGGATCAGGAGTTAAACATACTCCATTAATGTTACCTATTATTTCCCCTAAATATGATATTGGAATTATATTAAAAAATGGTAATGAAACTTTAGTTAGAGCATTAGAACCATGGTCTGATACACTTTATGTTGATGAAGGTAACATTCCTACTTTAATTAAAAATTACATTGATAGTGAACAACCTAATACGGCATTTGATTTATTTGATAGGTTAAAACCTTATGATAATGAAAAAAATAATGAAATTTTAGTTGAAGTAGATGGAGCTAATTTTAATCAACAAGATTTTAGAATTATAACTCAATTATCTGATATAATTAAAGATAGTGGTAGCGTTGGGAAATTTAAATTAGGAAATATAAATGTAGAGATTATTCAAATGAATGAATATCAAAATAAATTAATTAAATTATGAAAAAGTTTAAATTAGGATTTACAGCAGGTAACTTTGATTTATTACATCCAGGTTACATTTATACATTTGAAGAGGCAAAACGTCATTGTGAAAAATTTATTGTATTTTTACAAAATGATCCCTCATTACATAGAAAATCAAAATATAAACCCGTAATTCCATCTTGGGATAGATATAAAGCATTAATGTCTATTAAACATATTGATGAAGTATTTATGTATCAAACTGAAGATGAATTACTAGATTTAATTAGATTTTGGAAACCAGATTTAAGAATATTAGGTGAAGATTATATTGGTAAACCATTTACAGGTGATGATTTACCTATTCATGTTATTTATACTTCTAGATCCCATGGATGGTCAACAACTAAATTAAAAGATTTAATTGCTAGACAAACTATAAAACAAAATCCAAAAGTATTAGATGGAATTAAATCATAAATCATTTTTAGACTCAAGAGGCAGTACTACAGTATTTGATTTAGCTGAAAAAAATTATAAGCAAGTACTTGTATCATACAACCAACATATTCATACATTTAGGGGATTTCATTATCAAGAAAAACTTCAAAATAAATATGTAAAAGTAGTTAGTGGTCAAATTTTAGATTTATTATATAATTTAAAAACAGGTGAATTAAAAAGTTACATTTTAGGAGATGAAAATGCTCTTTATATTGGAGATGATTATGCTCATGGTTATTTAACTTTACAACCAAATACTACATTGGTATATTTAATGGATGAACATTTTGATAAAGATAGTTATAAAACAATCCCATATCAAAACATCCCAGGAGCAAGCGATTTAATAAAAAGTAAATCAATGCAATTAGAGAATTTAACAATTTCAGAAAACGACAAATTATGAGAATTATAATTACAGGTGGAGCAGGATTTATAGGATCTTCATTTACAAATTATTGTGTAAAATTAGGCCATGATGTTTTAGTAGTAGACAAATTAACATATGCTGCTAACACAGATAATATTCCAAAAGTATCTATTTTACAAATGGATATTTGTGATGTAACATCTGAAGATTTAGGACCATATGATGTTTTAGTTAATTTTGCAGCTGAAAGTCATGTTGATAATTCAATTAAAGATGGAAAACCATTTGTTAGAACAAATGTAGAAGGCACTTTTAATTTATTAGAGGTAGCTAGACAAAACCCTAAATTAAAGAAATTTGTACAAATATCAACTGATGAAGTATATGGTGATATGAATGATTATGATACACAAGTATTAGCTGATGAATCCTTCCCATTAATAGGTTCTTCTTACTATTCAGCTACTAAAGCATCATCTGATTTATTAGTACAAGCTGCTGGGCGTACTTATGGATTACCATACTTAATTACTCGTACTTGTAATAATTATGGTAGTTTACAACATAATGAAAAATTATTACCTACAATGATTAATTGTGTCAAATCTGATATTCCAATTCCTATTTATGGTGATGGTTTAAATGTTAGAGAATGGATCCATGTTCATGATAATACTTCATTTATATGGGATTTAATTGAAAAAGACGCTTCAGGTATCCATAATATAAGTTCAGGTGAACGTTATACTAATTTAGATATTGTAGAAATAATAGAGAATACTCTAAATAAAAAAGTTAAAATTAAGTTTGTTGAAGATAGAAAGGGCCATGATAGAAGATATGGTATTGTTTCAAAACATTCAATTATTAGAAAGTATACTTTACCACAATACTTAGCAGAATGCTTGGAGGAGTAAAATAGAGTTCGTATATTTACCTAAGTTTTGTTAAAAATTAAAAGGTTATATATTTATGCTACAGACTCTAAAAAAATCAAATATGAATTTAAAAATGATTCCCTGTTCATCTTGCGGTGAACCAATGCCAGAATTAAGATTTACTGAATATAAATACAGTTATTGTGTTAAATGTTCGGAAGCTGGATTAGGTGTTGGAAGAAAACAAGGTATACCTGTATTAATGGGTGAAGGCGACCATACATGGGTTGAAACAGTGATCATGGATGCTGACCAATATGAACAATATGTTGCTCAGGAAAAAGCAGAGAAAAAATTAGATAAAACGGATACAGCTGAAAAGTTAGACTTTGAAAAAGAAGATAAGAAAAATCTACAAGGTCCGTTTCAAATAGTTAATACCGAAGAAGATGCCTAAACCCAAACCACTATCTAAAGAAATGATAGTGGCGGCCCAAGCAAATACTAAATCAAATATGGCTGCCGCCAGATATCTTCATGTTTCTTATCAACATTATAAGAGATATGCTAAGATGTATAAGTTATTTGATTCCCACAAAAATCAAAGTGGAAAAGGTATACCTAAATTCTTAAAAGGTAAAGGAAAAGAACCTGCTCTTCTGGATATAATTGAAGGAAGAGTATCAGCTGCTCATTTTACTCCTGCTAAAATAAAGTATCGTTTAATAGAAGCTGGATATTTATCAGAGCAATGCTCAATGTGTGGTTTCCAAGAACGTAGGGTATTAGATTATAAAATGCCCTTATTGTTGCACTTTAAAGACAATAATAAATCTAATTATAGCAAAGAAAATATAGAATTATTATGTTACAATCATTATTTCCTTACAGTAGGAGATATTTTTACAGATAAAGATGTTAAGCAAATCGAATCCCATCAGGAACATAATAGTACAACTGATAAAGTAGAATGGGAAGTAGATGATTACCATCTTCAACGTTTAAGAGAATTAGGATTAAGCGATGAAGAGGAAGATGATGTTAACCAATATATTTCTAGAATATGAGAAAAGGTAAATCATATATGAAAAAACATAATCGAATAGTTAAGGATTATGATAACCAAAAATCTAAGCATTTAGAAAAACTTACAGATAAAATGCTTAAAAACGATGAAAAAGCTAACCAGCTAAAATCGAAGCCAATTAAAGGCGATTTTCTTAAAAACTTTTAATCATGAAAAAACTTATTACAATTGTTATATGTGGGGTTATTCTGCCATTAATAATGGCTTTTACTACCTATAAACAAATAAAACAAGTTAAAGTATTAAAATTAGAAACTAAACCAATAGTTCCTTTAGAAATTTCAACTGAAATAGAATTAGTAAATATTGAAATTAAAGGACATAATGAATTTCTAAATGCTATTGGTCATAGAGAAAGTGGTAATAGATATGAAATAGTAAATAAATTTGGATACATGGGCAAATACCAATTTGGTAAATCAACCCTTAAAGGATTAGGATTTAAAGTAACCCAAGATGAATTTTTAAATAGTCCTTATATTCAAGAAAAAGCAATGCAGTCTTTATTAGAGCATAACCATAAAAAATTAAAAAAACAAATTAATAAATACTGTGGTCAATACTACCAAGAAATTTATATCACAGAATCAGGAATACTAGCAGCAGCTCATTTGGCTGGGGCAGGAAATGTTCGTAGATTTTTTAGAAAAGGATATGAATTTAAAGATGGATTTGGGACAACAATGACAAGTTATATGATACAATTCAGCGGTTATAATCTAGACTTATAATATGTATAAGTAAAATAGATTATGGCAAAAAAAGGTATATTTAGTAGTTTTACATCAAAACCCAGAAGAAAAAGACCTGGGGTTCATGCAAAAACAAAATCATCAAAATTGAAAGGAAGTAAAAATTATGTCAAACTTTATAGAGGACAAGGAAAATAAAATGCAAGTAAGAGCAATAACATTATTTAATAATATGACAGATGAAGACTTTATGTATGTTCATGAAGCAGGTCAATTAAAAAGATTGTGTATGGCTCTTAGCTTGGATTTAAATTCTAAAATCAAATCTGATGAAGCGGAATGTTAAATTAAAACAAGTTGTATTAACACAACATGAATGGCAGGATGCCTTAAAAGTCCCTAAACCTTACAGGGATAGGAGTAAATACTATAGAAAAGAAAAACATAAGAAAAGTGGGAGCAAATTTGGCTCCCACAATTATTCTTCGTATATTTACAGGGTAAAATAAAGGTTATGCAAGTATTAAGATTTTTCAAAGACGAGTTAAGTGGTGATGAATGTGCTATTGTATGGAATGGTACAGAAGAAATTTGTGTTACAGCTGATGAAGCTTGGGACATAGAGGCTAAAGCGCAAGCTAAACAAGATGCGTATGAGTTAATGTGTGAAATAGGTTAAATAAAGGTTATGAGTAAAAAAATAGAAAATTTTAAAGTAGGAGATGAATTCATGGTTGATGGATTAGCTCCAAATGGTGATTTTGTTAAAACAAAAGCTAAATTAATTTCATATAATGGTATGAATAAGTACATTATTGAAAGTGATGGAATTACAGTTTTATCTGATGGTAATGATAATGCTTATGAAATCATAGATGATATGGTTTATGAAAATGAAATTGAAGAGTGGGTTGATATAAATGAATACAAGCATTAGTATGGCACTTTGGCACTTTACAAATTTAAATAAATATGGAAATCCTAGAAGTAGGATATTCCATAGACCAGATGGTGAAGCATTTAGCTTTAATCCAAATGGTTTTGGTTCGTTTGTAGCGGTAAGAAGGTATAAGTATGATTATGAGCATCCTGTTTTACCTCCTACTATATTAGAATTAAATGGTAAAACTTATTTAATGCCATTATGGAAAGAAGTAGTTGAGGGCACTACTGTAAATGATATTAATTGGGTTAAACCAAAACCAAAAAGAACAGAACCAACAATTGAAATGCATACTAGTAGTAGTAACGCTGATATAGAATATAAAACAGCATACTACCCAGATTCAGGTAAATACTATTGTAGTTGTCCTGGTAGGTGGAGAGCATTTGATGGTAAATGCAAACATATAAAAGCGTTAGAAAAAAAAGTAAATAAATAGTTATGACACCAACAAGAAATAAATTAACAAATTATATTCACTTATTATTAAAAAGTGGAGATAAAAACCAAATTGCAAGTGCAATTGGGGCAGTAGGTGAAACTTTAGTATGTAATTATTTTAATTGGGAAAATATTGATGCTGATGGATATGATGCAGTTGATGCTCAGGGTAAACTTTATGAAATAAAAACAATGTCATATGAAACAAATTCAGTATATGTTGCTTATAGACATAAGAAAAAAGTAAATAGATATGACTATTTAGTTATAATGCATTTTGACGAAGAGCGTTTATCAATTATTCCCCATGATGAGATAGATAATTATGTTAAAACTATTTCACCAACATTACGTTTAAATTTTAATGAATCAATTTTAACAACATTGGGTAAACAAAGACAAAGTGCTAGGTTTCAAGCATTATTTTGCAAGTATGAAGTAGAATCATTTACATTTTAATTATGAATAGAGGTAGACCAAGTGAAAATGTAGTTAAACCTACTAAATGGGTTTTAGAAACAGGTGATATGAGTTATTACTATGATCAAAATAAAAACCCTAATGGGTGTTGGAAAGTAGTAAACCATGATACTACCAAATACCCTAAGCCTAAGATTGACCAAAGAATGTATGGTAAATCACCTGTTGTAATGGTATTTAAAACATCAAATCGTTCTAATGCTAAAACAAAAATGAAGGTATTTAGAAAAAATATTGATTATGTTTTAACAGCTAAAAAACTACCAGGTGTACCAGAAATAGCTGAAATATTAGAAGTAGGTGTTGGTAAAGCATTCATTGATCAATGGACAAAAAAATATAATTTAGCTTAGTCTTTATATATTTATAACAAAATATTAATTAATTAATTTATTATGGACACAATTTTAGTTATTTTAGGGTTATTAGTAGCTGCAGCAGCAGTTTATTACTTCGGATTTTATAAAAAAGGAAAAATCAATGATAGAGATGGTGATTTTATTCCTGATGAAGTTGAAGATGCTGTTGAAGATGTAAAAGAAGCAGCTAAAGAAGTTAAGCGTAGAGCTAAACGAGTAAAAGAAGAAATTAAAGACGTAGTTGAAGAAGCTAAAGATGTAGCTGAACAAGTTAAAGACGTAGTTGATGCTGCTAAAGGTAAACCAAGAAGAGGCAGAAAACCTAAAAAATAAAACATGAGTAAATATCAATTAGAAGATTTATTAAACGAAATCACTGGCACAGGTAGAATTGGTACCTATATAGACACTTATAGAGGATTAGTCAATAAAATAGATGACCTAAAAGAAAAAGGCATTAGAGTAAAAGAACTTGGAATGTCAGGTGATGGTAAAACAGCATTTGAATTTGAAGTTTACCCAGGTGATAAAGACGAAGCATTCTCAGTTTATCCTTATAAATTTGATCCTAGAGATGAAGATGATATGGAAATCTTTAGATTCAGTATTGGAGGAAAACCAGTAGCAATTAGAGCAGCTAAAGAATTATTAGGTGATGGTGCTTATTCTAATGCAGAAATAAAAGATGGATTAGATCAACTTGATGATGCTGGGGATGATACTTCTGATTTTGATGACTTAAGAGAAAAAGATGATATGAAAAAAGAATTACCTAAATCTATTGCTGATAAAGAAAAAGCTGAAATTGAAAAAGATGCTAAAAAAGCTAAAGGTATGATGAAAGAAGAAGAAGGTTTTACTGAAGTAAGTGAAAAGGAAGTTAGATTCCATTTAGATGCTTATAGAGCAGGAACTATTGATGGTGATGATTTAGCTCAAGCAATTGAAGAAATTGTATTTGGTGATATAGTAGCCCCAGGAATGAATGAAGATGAATCAGTAAATGAAGAATTAGCTCCTACTGGAATTGCAATATCGCAAAAACAACTTGATAACCTTAAAAAACTTGGAGCCATTTCAGGATTAGAGGTTTATGTTCAAGACAAAGATGGATCAAACGTAAGAAAAGTAGATTATACTTTAACTAATACAGACTTTGAAAAAGGTGATGATGATTATGATTATCTAGAAGAAGGTCTAAAAGAACATTTTGGTCGTTTCATGAAAGATTATCAATAAGACAGGTACACATTTTAAAATAAAAAAAGGAGCTTAATTAGCTCCTTCTTTTTTTCTAAGTTTATTTAAATTTTTTTGCCACAGTTTTTGGGCTTCTTCTAAGGTAATTGAACCTTCTTCGAGTTTAGCTTTAATTTCGTAATATTTAGCTTTTTTAAGATACTCGATTTGTTTCGATTTTTCATCCGTAATTGGATCATTCGTATTGGCTTGTGCACTCATCCCGAATAACAACAAACCTATTGTTATTGCTCTCTTCATATCGGTTATACATATGTCACATTTTAGTCATATTAACGTCATCAATATGACGCCTTCTTTTATTATATTTACAGGGTAAAATTAAGGTTATGATTCAAGCAACTATGCATTCACATTCAGTATTAGAAGAAGTTATTTATCAATTACAATCTAAAGGCGCCATCGTCGATCCTTGTATTGTAGATGATTTAATCACGTGTATAAAAACACATAAAAAATTTGAATTTTCCCGCGATTAAATTTGGCTACCCCAAATAAAGTTCGTATATTTAGGTAAATAAATAATTAAGGTTATGTTTAAAAAGTTCAGAAACAAGTACACACAAGAAATAGATACTGTAGTATCATTTTTGTTTATTGCATTAGTATTTTATATGTTATATTTTTCACTTTGGATATTTTGTCCTTGTGGTTAATAAATTAAGGTTATGATTAGAAAAAAGAAAGATTTATCCCCAAATAATCCTATGATTATTGATTTAACAGGTCCTGATGGAAATGCTTTTGTATTATTAGGTTATGCTAAAAATTTCTGTAAACAATTAGATTCTAATAATGAGATAGGTTTATGGGATAAAGTTCAATCTGAAATGACCTCAGGTGATTATGAAAATTTACTTGAAGTATTTGATGGTTATTTTGGTTCATTTGTTATATTAGAAAGATAAAAGTTATGTTTAAAGATTCAGTATTCGCAAAATCAGATTTTGATGGTAAAGCCAGAGGTGGTATTTACTTTAGATCATTTGACTTATCTAAGTTTCTAGAAAAAGTAGAAGCTAGTGATGAGGAAGTAGTTGGCCTTAGATTTGAGGGCAATAATTTAGAAGTATTAGTTAACGCAAATAAAAGGATGAAGTTATGACACCAACATTTAGAAATTTAAAATTTAGACCTAAAAAATACGATAAAAAATGTATTGGAGCTAGTATGGAATTAAAACCAGGTGTGTTTATTTCTGTAGTAGGAGGTCCTGGAATGTATAGTTCTCCAGGTGGGCTTTCACTTGATAGAGAAAAATGTGATGATTACCCTGATTCAAACGAATTTGTTTCATTTGAAGTTGCTATTATAGATGAAAATCTACCTGATGATCAACAAGAATGGGACGTCAAAGGATGGCAAACCAGAGATGATATTAATAAATTAATTAGAGAAAATTATGAAGGATAAAAGGTACGTAGTTACATTTGAAGCATATGTTTATGCTCCTAATGATTATATGGCTAGAAAACGAAGCCATGCAGTTAATGATTCAATTAATGCAATTATGAATGTTCAGGATTCTGAAATAACAGATATAGTTGAACAACCATTTGGTACCCTTGGTAATAGAAAATTAGATGATATTTCTAAGCCAACATCTAAAGATAAGGATGAACCATTACCATTTTAATATGATTAAGCAAGGTGATTGGGTTATAGTTGATGGTTATCAACGTAAAAAATGTTTTGGTATGACAAAAAGAGGCAACTACCTTATCAAAATGTATAATAAATTAATGCAAGTGCCTCCAAATAGAGTTAAAAAAGCAAATTATGGAATACAGAAATAGGTACGGAGACGTTTATACATTCACTAAACAAGAAGATGGTAATGTATTATGGGAAGGTAAATTTGAATATGTAAGAACAGGAGGTGACCCTAATAAGATTACTATGGTTGATCCCTCAGGAGGACCTTTTATTTCAGAAGGGCAAATGTTATCTCATATTATATATGGAGATGAAATGAATGTAATAGTAGAATCATTTGAGAGTGTTGAGGGTGGTTATCTTATTAAGTGTAAAGAACATGAATATGATCCAAATGATATGAGTCATTTAGAGGATTTAGAAATAATAGGTGGAATAATTAATAGTACAAAAAACAAATTATGAAAATAGAAAAACAAGTTTTACATCATTGCTTGGATAAGGCAAAAGAATTTTATAAATTGGGGGAACGAGATAAAGCTAGAGACTATTGTGATATGGGAATAGCTTACGTTGCAGGTAAGAAAGAAAATGGTATGGAAGGTAATGAGTTACTTGAAGATGTTAAAATTAATTTATGGTTAGAACGTTTCTGGATGTTTCTAGAAAATAAACAATTAATGTTATGATAAAAATTCAAAAAAACAAATCAAACTATTTAATTATAGAACAAAGAGAATATGAGGGTCATCCCTTCATAGACGTAAGAGAGTTCTATGATAATGAGGAAGGTAAATCTATGCCTACCAAAAGAGGAATTACATTTAACCCAAAATTAGCTGAGCAAGTAGCTGAAGCACTTTTAAATACAATTAAAAATGATTAGATTTGATAGCGATAAAGATAGTAGTTGGTGGGAATTAGCTGTAGCTTGGAAATGGCCTCATCAAGGTTTTACCATTGGATATGATTTAATCATTCCAAGTGAACAACCTGATAATGGTATGTTTTACCATTCAGTTTTACTTTATTTAGGACCATTAAGTATAATCTATAATTTTGGAAATCACGATTACGATAACTAATGGATTACAGTAAATTATTATTAGGAATATTTTGGTTTACCTTGGGTCACATAGCTGTATTTTTTCAGCTTAATGGACAATTTAAATGGGATTGGTTTAAACAAAATGAGTTTATTTTAGCTTGTTTTGGTTTAGTTATTTCATTTTTTTATATTTGGGGTACAAAATATGTTGTAGAAGGTTTTGGTGGATTATTATGGCCAACTAGATTTGTTGGCTTTGCAATTGGAATCTCTACGTATGCTATTGGTGTTAGTTATTTCTTTAAAGAAGGTATAACAGCAAAAACATCAGTTAGTTTAGCATTATGTTTATTATTAATAGCAATTCAAGTATTATGGAAAAATTAAAAAAAAATAGACAGTATAGGTCTAATCAAGGACGAAGTCCTAAACAAATAGAAACCAACAATAAATTATTATTTATATCAGTTATTGGGTTAATTATTACATTCGTATTTATACTTTTAACAACACATTAATGAAAGCAGGAAAAATTTGGGGTAAAACAGAAATGGTACACAAAAATGGTGTATTAGAATTTCACAGAATTGAATTTAATGCAGGGTATAAATGTTCAGAACATGAACATAAATTTAAATGGAATGGGTTTTTTGTTGAATCAGGTAAAATGATTGTTCGTGTATGGCAAGATGATCAAGGTTTAGTTGATGAAACAATATTAGAGGCAGGTGATTTTACAATGGTTAAACCAGGTAAATTTCATCAATTTGAAGGATTAGAAGATGGGGTAGCATTTGAATTATATTGGGCTGAATTTAACCATGACGATATAAACCGTAGAACATCAGGAACTAAATCTTAATTATGGAATCATTTATTTTACAAGACTATATAGACCCATCAATATGCGATAAAATTGTTGATGGATTTGAAAACAACTCAACTAAACCTAGGTTTGATGAAGTAAGAGGATATTGGAGGTTAACTGATGGTAATTTTGATAAAAAAGTAATAAGGGAATATAACAGGGCTTTAAATGATGTTGAGAAAAAATATAGAAAAAAATACAAGTACATTAACCAAGTAGGAGATTTTGCAGCAATGAGTCCATATAATATTCAAAAATACGAACCAGGATATGCTTATAATCCTATTCATATTGAAGGGGGAGGACCTCAACCTAATAAGTTACAAAGAATATTAGCATTTACTACTTATTTAAATGATATTGAAGTTGATGGGGAAACAGAATTTATTCATCAACAAATGAAAGTACAACCTAGAAAAGGACTTACAATCATATGGCCAGCAGGATGGACTCACCCACATAGAGGAATACCTGCCCCAAATGAAACAAAATATATAGCTACAGGATGGTTTTGTTGGACTTTTAGACCAAAAGGATGATGAAAATAGCAATAGCAATACCCGCTAGATTAAATAGTAGCAGATTAAAAGAAAAAATGTTACTAAAATTTGATGGTAAGCCTTTAATTCAAAATGTATTTGAAAAAGTATCTAAATTTGGATTTGATACATTTGTTTTAACTGATAGTAAAAAGATTGCTAAATATATACCTGAAGAGAATGTTATAATAACAGGTAAAGAAGAAAATGGTACTGCAAGAATTTGTAGCCAGAAAATGAAGTTTTTTGATTATGATTATATCATTAATGTTCAAGGAGACATGTTAGATATAACGTATGAAACTATAGAACCTATAATTAAAACTATGGGTGCCCATAGAAATGTAATTACAGCCTACACTAAAGGATATAATCCAAATGGAGTTAAAATTATTCATCAAGGTAATTTTGCTTGTTGGTTTACTAGATCAGATATAGGATATGGTGATTCACATTTAGGAATATATGCTTACCCCTGGATATTTTTAGACAGATATCATTCATTTCCTGAAAATTATCCTAGTGAGAATTTAGAACAAAATAGAATTTTGGGTTCTCATTATAGAGTAATGGCTGTAGAAGTAGAATATAATGGAAGAGAAATTAATACTAAAGATGACTTATGAATAGACCGATTGTTATAGCTGGCCCTTGCCAACATGAAAGTTATGAACATAGCTATAAATTAGCTAAACAATGTAAAGAAGTTTGTGACTTATTTGGTATAGAATATTATTTTAAAGCTAGTTTTGATAAAGCAAATAGAACATTTAATAATTCACCTAGAGGATTAGGTTTAAATGCTTGCTTTAGTGATTTTGATAAATTAAGAAAGGAATTTAAAATAACTACTGATTTTCATGAAACGCATCAAATAGATAAATTAGCAGTTGATGTATATCAAATCCCAGCATTTTTATCTAAACAAACAGATTTACTTCAAAAAGCGGCTTCTAAAAATAAAATTGTTAATGTTAAAAAAGGACAATTTATGCCACCTGGGGGAGTAAGTGGTATTATAGATAAAATTGGTGATAAAAATGTTTGGATTACAGAACGTGGTTCATCATTTGGTTATGGAAGAATGATTATTGATTTTGAAGGTATTAAATATATGAAAGATAATTATAATGTACCTATTTTTCTAGATATTACTCATAGTATTAGTGAAAGAAAATATGCTAAAACAATGGCTGGATTAGCTGGAAATATGGGGCTAAATTTATTTGTTGAGGTACATGATGACCCTGATTATGCCCCTTCAGATGGTAAAAAAATGATTAATATAGATCAATTCGAAAATATAATTAAACATTATTATACAAGTTTTAAATGAAAATAGCATTAATAGCACACGATAATAAAAAAGCAGATATGGTTGCTTTTGTATCCAAACGATTACCATTTTTTAATCGTGAAGATGTTACTATTGTAACAACAGGTACAACAGGTAAACATGTAAAACATGCTGGGATTAAAAATATAGTAAGTGTACTATCAGGCCCATTAGGTGGAGATGCTCAAATAGCAGCAATGGTATCTGAAGGTGAAATTGATTTAGTTATATTTTTGAGAGATCCACTTGGAAAACATCCACATGATGTTGACATTAGTATGTTGATGAGATTAGCTGATGTACATGAAGTACCTTTGGCTACAAATTATAGAACCGCTAGTTACTTGATTAAATACTTTAAAAGTAAATCTAAATGAAAAAATGTAACGTCTGTAAATATAATAAACCTGATTTTAGGTATAAGAAAAAATCAGATGGTACAAGAAAAAAAACATGTAAATCATGTGAACGAACTTGGACTAATAGTATCTTAAGATTAATGGTTAGGGATAGACGTTTAACACCTATGGAACGTTTATCTAGTAGAGTTGGTTATATGGGTGTAGCATTTTTAATTAGTGGTCAATGGACTGTTGAACCAATATTATTTATGATTGGGTTTTGTTGTGTATTAATTCAAGTTGCAGTTAGAAGACAATGGAACTTAGTTATATTACAACTAAATGGTTTAATAGCTTGGACTATACATTTTATAAATTCATTATCATGACAAACGAAGAAAGAAAGGAAAAGATAAAACAATTGCATGAGCAAATTGTACATTTAAAATTCACAGATAAAAGTGTGCAAACTAAATTGACAATTCAAAAATTACAACAAGAATTAAGTGATTTAACTAGATGACTCATACAATAGATTTACATGGTTTAACTCATAAAGAGGCAATTAGTAAAGTTGAAAGTGAACTAATTGGAATATCAATGTCTAGTTATTGGGAAGTAGAAATTATAACAGGTAAATCAGGTGATATGAGAAAAAGAATATGTAAAGAAGTGCTTGACCCATTTAATTTCTTTTATTATATTCCGAGTGATAACCCAGGTGTAATTATAGTGATACAAGATGCCTTCCATAGCTAGAAATATAGTTTATAAAAATAATATTGCATATAAA
>Ga0213859_10000175_pt1 | contig 30289 bp, 26 predicted proteins | sample PICome_2_FD_160133 | JGI IMG/M metagenome (GOLD analysis project Ga0213859, IMG submission 160133) | Coastal seawater microbial communities near Pivers Island, North Carolina, United States - PICO304 | ecosystem: Environmental > Aquatic > Marine > Coastal | place: USA: North Carolina...
TTTCTTGAAGCTTTAGTAATTCATTCTCGTAGTTCTTCAACAGTGTCTTAACAGAAGCCGAAGGATTATCTTGTCTCATTAAATGATGACGAACATCGATATTACCTAAATAAACTCGAAGTGACTTGATCCATGGATAAACATATGTATCCAATCCTCTCTTAAGAGCGCCATGCATAGTTAAACCATCGTGACGCTGAGTCATATAGCCTGGAGTGTATTGGCTAAACGAATGACTATCTCCAAAACAAAGCTTGTCTGTCTTTTCAATACAGTCAATTCTTGGAATCTCATTTTTACAGATTCGTTTAACATCTTCTATCTTGTCTTCAAGAGTCTTAAATAAATCTGTACCAGTATGAAGACGCTGCTCAATCAATGTTCCAATACATGGCATATCATGGTGTAAACTATACATCTCAGTAGAGCTAAAGATACGCATGATTTGGTGATACAAATCGTCATTAGCGCCTCCAAAGATATTGAAGGTGCCTTTAAATTCCATACCATGTTCTAGTAAAATAGCGTCGTAATCTGACCAATCTATATTGGTATCTGTGATTACATCAACGTTCTCATAGCCTGCGTTTACACATTGATTTGCCAAGTGATATGCCCAACCTGATTTGTGTGAACTAACCTTAGGGCTTAACTTACCGACAAGAGCTGCAATACCAATACGAGACGACTTATCGCCAATATAATCCGATAGGTACTTTAGTTCACTCATAATTATTTAATTGGATCTTCTGATTCACCATAGCCGTGCTTTTCAACATAGTTGTTGAGGGCACCAAGATATGCTACAGCATCAAGAAGGTTGTCTTCTTTATAGTTATAAGAATGTCTGCTAAGCTTAAGTGCAACAAGAGCAGCGTACATATCAGAACCATTCCACTCTTTACCTGTCATTCCTGAGCAGATCATAGCAGCTCGACGCATACCTTCTTCGAAAGGTCCATATTGACGTTCTTTCTCTTCTGATCGTTCGTTGATAATCTTATTTGCTTGGTCTAGTATATTATTGGCCATATCATAACTTTTTATTTATATGAAAAAGGCAGCGAAAGTTTCACTGCCTTAACTCAAGTATATCGCTAATTATCAAGAATAATATTCAGCGACGTAGTTCTCTAAAAGAGATTGGTTTTTGCCGTCAAGCTGTGCATAAAAGGTGTTCATTGCGCCTCGACTGCCAGCTTGATCGTAAGCTGCATTAAATTTTTCTTTAAGATGATTAATCATCAAATCGCCTTGGCTTTCAAAGGCTTTTTCAACAAAGTTTGACGGAAAGTTAAAGCCAAACATTACAAAGTCTTTTACTGTACAGATCATGATTGCATTTTAAGTTGTTCGAGTTCAGCTTCAATTTCAAGAGCCAAGTTTCGAATTTGACTTGGGTTCATTTGATCGATCATGGCCTGTGAGTAGCCTGCCTCTTTAAGGAGATTAATTGCGTATTGATTCATGATTTTTGTTTTTGGATTTCTTCTAAAGTTTCTTCTATTTGAACATTAAGTTCTTCATATTGCTCTTCCATAACTGAGATAGACTGAGCAAGATTAGCTCGCGCTCCGCGAAGGAGAGCGAGCTGTTCTGTAAGATTATTGATTGATGACATGCAAAGGGAATTTAAACGTTTTGCCATTCTTGATGTTTTTGGCCAACACAGGATACTTCGTGCTGCGAGGAGCAAGACCAGTGATTTCATACTCTTCATACTTAAAGGTAAACGTATCGCCGAGCTTTTTAGTGATTCGGAACTGACTCAAAGCATATCGATTAAAGTCAATAGCTTCTTTAGTCAACACTTGGCCAGATTCAGCGATAGTAGCGATCTCAAGCTTAGTCGTACAATTGCTATCAGAGAATCGAGAACCCTTAATATCAATGTTTACTCCATACTTTTCAGCTACAGCTTTCAAAGCGTCTTTAATTTCCAAGTTGATCTGGCGAACAGAATCGCGATCGAGGGAGTTGATTTTGTTACTCATATCTTTTAAGATTTATTAATTAGCGTTCAAGGATTACAAAGTCACCGAAGTAAGAGTCAAAGACATTGATCAGATTTTCATAGTCTCCGCTCGTCATCTCTTCGCGAATCTTATCAGCGTCATAGCCAAGCTGCTTTGCAAATCGGTTAGCATAGCCAAGGATAACAAAGGCGTTACCTTCAGGGCCGGTGAGGTCGATAACGATCTCGCTTTTGGGTTGTTTTTCTCTAATCATCTGTTCTGTTTGTTCTTAAGGTTACATAGCTAATATACGAAATTCTGGTCAACCTGAAAATCTGAAATGTTAAAAAGTGTTAAATTTTTTCAAGTGAAGTGGCCCACTCTGGAATAATAAAGGCTGTGAATTCTTCGCCTGCACAACAAACATCTTTAGAGTCTCGCTCTATAATATTCATAAAATTTTGACGGCGTGATGCTTCTAAAAAACTCGTATTAGCAAAACCAATAGGAATCGCAGGTCCGCTATACGTTGCATTTAGTTCATCAATATAACGACCTTCGGTTTTTCTACAAGTACATGTTTTAGCCTCATACTTGAGATTGAAGACGTCGCCACATTCAGTACACATTAAAAGCTTCATTGATCGTCTTGATTTTTATGCTTCTTCTTACGAGTGTAATTCTTTTTAGAAGGCACCGATTTTGTAATCATCTTACGGCGCACAATTTGAGCAACGTGACGCAAATTAAGGCCGTTAAGTATATCTTTATTTTTTTTATTGTCTGTCATTACATATCTAATATACGTAAAAAAGCCCAAACTTAAAAGTCTGGGCTCTTTAAATTTTGTTAAAAAGTGTTAATTACTTACTTGGAAATTGAAGCTCTGCTTCTTCTTTAGCAGCTTGTTGTACTTTTCTTTTACTACCAAAATACCAAATCAACGCTGAAGTAGTATCAGATGCGTCAGCTTCTCCTCCTAAAAAGGCTTCAGCCGCATGTCTACCTGCTTTTGAATTAAGAACAGCTAAAGCCTCCCAAACTGTTAAACCTATATGTCTTTTTTGAAGGTCATGAATTCCTTGATGAGTTAAAAACATAGCTTTATCTTCACCTAATTCGTTAGCTAAAGTACCACACCATCCGTGAGTTTTATTGACATCTTCTTCTGTATATTCTAAATCTCCCCAACTAGACATTCTGATTTCAGAGATAACGGATTCATAAACAGTAATACACATATCACTATGTTTTACAAATTCCTTAACTTCTAGGCCCATTTCTTTGCCAACAGCCTCCATATATTCTCTACCAGCATACGTAGAAGTTCTAACTTCATATCCATTCTTCCCCTTTTTCTTAACGCTTTTAATGGCCTTATCAGAAAAACCAGTTACATCTTCAAACTGATTTTGAAACTCGTATTTAAAATCAGATGCTGTTCCGGTATAAACTTCGTCGACTTGATCAGACTCAAATTGGAATTGTCCCTTCTTTCCCTTAGAAAAATCATCATGTTCGTCTGCGTTTACAATCGCCAATAATCCAACATCTTTCTTTTTGACCTTTAGATCTGTGATAGCCTTTTGCTTTGCAGCCCATAGACTATCAGCTTCAATTTCATGCTTTGCGCCTTGAAATATTGCGTAAAATCTAGTTTCGTTAACAACAGATTCTCCTAAAGCATCTAAAAAATCAGAAGGTAATTCTTCTCCATATCTGTCGTCGAATATTTCTTCTAGATCCTTTATAGTAACTTTGCCTTTATAGTCATTATCAATATCATCTGGAACATCGGCATGATCTGAGTTCATAATGTCCTCTCCATATGCATCTTTCCATGCGTTAATAATGTCCTTTGCATTATACTTTTTTGCTTCGCTCACTTGTTGGCTATTTAGCCCATTTATAAATTCTTCGAAGTTTGCCATCTTCTTTTTCTTTTTTTTGTATTCTTCTTCTGCGTCGCCCCTACCAGCCGGTACATCTCCAGATCCAAGTAAACCGTCAGCTGGTAATTCTATTGGACCCATACCATTAATTTGACCAGCTTGAATATTTTCAGGTACTCTTTCTGGTAATCCACCATGCTTAGTTGCAGCAAATTTCTTAAGCTGCTTAAGAGTCATAGAATCTGCGAGATCTTTAACCTCTTGACTAGCATCTTTAGAGTCAAGCTCACCCTTCTTATAAGCGTAAGCCATTCCCATTAATCTTTGTTGTACTTTACTAAGAGCGGGCATAATATTAATTTGAAATGGGGTGCCATGGTTTTACCCAATATTCCCAAAATGCTTTTTTAATTTTACCAGACATAATTCATATTTTCGATTTTATCAATTCTGTCTTTAATTGATTTAGCCTCTTGCTTAACCCTTTCCTCATAATAACTAGATGATAAACTAATTTGAGTTTCATTAGAATATCTTACATAGTTTGAGTAATTATCCAGAATCTGAGACATATGATTCGCAGCGTCTCTCATTCTAACTGCTCTACCTTTAGGATCTCTGCCTATTACAAGTTCTCCGCTTTCAACTTCACCTTTGGCTAGACCTTGTTGAATTTGTAAAGTTAAAGCATCTACCGCGTCCTTAACCATTTTATCTAAAGGCAAGTTAGCTGCTTTGTCTGCTAAGATCTCTTTATATCGCTTCATATTTTCTCTTTTAAAATCTTTATCTGATTTAAAAGCGATTGCACCTTTCTTAGCAGCTGCTCTATCAGCCATCTTTCCAGCAGTTGAATACTTATCTCTAAGTACCGCAGTATCTAAGACAACCGCTCTATCTGCAACCTCTGAAATTCTCTTCGGATTGTAAAGGCCCGTTGAATCCCAGCCTTTATACTTTTTACTAATACCTACGCTATCACCGGGTTCGCTAGACACTAAAGTTCGGCCGTTGCCGGATGAATTACGGCTCCATGTCATGCCCTGGAATTGATTACCCTTAACAATAGCCAAAATACCAGCTGGGATAGTTTTTTGCCCTTCGTAATCAGCATGTGGATTTTCTTTTTGTTGATCTACTACGTAAAATATAACATAGCGATTATCTTTGTCCTTTCTAGTTATAGCATGCGCTTCAGCTGCACTCATATCAATTATATCTTCATCCTCTACTTTATCTAAAGCAACATTAGCCATGTTATAAAAAGCTTTAGGTAAGTCCTTTAATGAGCTAGAAGACCAACTGCGAGATATTTTAGTATTAAAAAGTTGAGCTAATTTGGCTGACTTAAATGCCTCGTTAACGTCCCCTCCTACTTCAATAGAATTTGACTCTACTGGCTCAAACATTCTTTGGGCCAATTTAAACTCTTCTCTATGGAAATGTCTTAAATAAGTTCTAACGGCGTCGTCTACTAAACCTTCATAATTGGTTTTGTATTCAGGCCACTCATCCCAATATCTATCAACTGCACTTTCAGCCGCATCTCTTAGTTTTTTATCAAACGGAGATGGCATGTTTTTAGGCTTTCTAATCATATAGTGAATTACTTCACTCATAGCATAACTATCAGAAGTTCCCCATTCATTAACAGTTTCTTCATTTAGAGAAGCAATAAACTTTCCAAATGATTCTGAGACTAATTTATTTTCTGTAACTTCTTCTGTTTCTTCTACTTCGGGAGCTTCCTCACTTACATCTTTTACTGTAACCGGAAAGGTTTTACCCTTAAATTCAAATTCTTTTAAACCTTCTGCTTTAGCTGCTCTAGCTGCAGTAATAAATGCGTTTCTACCTTCACCCAACATAGAACCATCCCATGTTTCTGGTGAGCCAGACTTAGCTTTCATACCTACAATCTTTTCTATCTTAGGTATATTAGAATTTGCTTTATTTTCCTGTCCTGTTAAAGAAACTCTTAAGTAAATCTTTTTACCTTGAGGATAAAAATCACAATCACCTAAACCTTCCCCTTCAATTTTGTCAGCTAATTTTTCAGCAGTCTTTTCATCCTTTAAAATAAAGTTAATATGTCCATCTCCTTTATCTAACATATCTTCATATTTACCTTCTTCTATAACATCATCTTCTATCAACTCAGACTCTAGGACTTGAAGACCTAATTGTCTACCGTCTTTAGTTTTAGCAACAGCGTACTTCCATTCCTTTTCTTTTTCGTCCCAAAGATAAACGTATTCTGCACCATCATATGCAACGTCTTGTAGATAATCATCTAAATCTTCTAGTTTTCTTTTTTGAGTCATATCATATTTGGTTTCGCCTCTATCTCTACCGTAGAATACTGTTTGACCGTCGATTGGTGTATTAAAGTGGTGACCTTCGCCTCCTTCAATACCAGGCTCTAAATATGAAATACCATTCTTTCCAAGTTTTAATAGTTCTTTCATCTTTTTAGTGTCAGAAAAATGATCTTTTGCCATTTGGCCTACGCCTTCTGGATAACCATCGCTATGAACATACGTAGAGTGAATAACGCCTCTTCTATCAATGATACCAATTTGAGAACGCGTAGATTCTAAAATAAAGCCTTCATTTTCATTGATTGCAAATGTTTTAAGAACTCTTTTACCAAATCTAGATAATGTGATACCGTCTTCTGATACATTAAAGTATTTTGCATTTCTGGTCATCCATCTTTTAGAATCATTGCTTAATTCAGATAAAATAGAATTAAACTCTTCTTGAGTTAGCGTGCCATCAGCAACCGCTTCTATCATTTTGTTTCTGACTCTTGCCGTTAAACCAGCTTCCATTGCTGGATGATTTTCAGTATAACGTCTCTTTAACGTTACTTTCTTTTCATTTAGGAAATCTTGGAATTTCATATTTATGTAGTTTATTTTCTTTTTCTATATATTAGGATTTTAAGAACTGATTAAAAGTCATAACGTTCGACGTAGACTCCATTGTTGCCATTGATTGCTCTAACGTATCTTTAAGTTTTAAATACATTGGATGAATCTCCTTCGGTGTTAGCTTCTTAAATTGTTTTTCATCACCAGCTAACATTGCATTTCTAACCTGAGTAGCTGAAATATTCTTACCAGTTCTTGGTATCTCGAACAGTCCAAAATCATCTCTGACGCCTAAATCATCTCTATATTCTTGCTTATCTACTTGATAGCTATAAACCTTTAATCTATCAGTTCCAGTTCCCCAAAGTACTGGTTCATATTTAGGTCTCATTTCATTAAACATTTTGTCGATGGCTGCAGAAGGTATAACAAATACCTCTTCAATTGGATACTTCTTTTTTAGTTTTTCCAACATCTCAATTTGTAGTTCTTCAGAATAAGGTCTTTTAAATGCATCCTCCTTTTTCTTAGTCTTTGACTTAACTAAGAAAATAACAACAGGGTAACCGTTTTGTTTATGAATAGCATCTATAACTTTAGCATGTCCTAATGTAAAGGGTTGGAATCTGCCAACAAACATATTAACCGGCTTTGCACCTTGATCAGGATGTTCAACAGTCAACGCTTCAACAATTGGACTAACTTGGGTTTTTAGCTTTTCTTGCTTTAAGTAAGTATTAAATGTCATAATCTCTGATTCATTCTTTTTTGCAAAGACAGCGGCTTCTATCTTTTCTACGATCTCATTCATTTGAGACATAAGGTCGGCGTTTATAATCTTGGTTTCCTTTGTTCTCTTTTTTCTAAATGAACCCAACATAATCTTAAATAATTCTGATAGATCCTCGTTTTGAATTAGTTTTATCGTACCTTCGTTTTTAATAAAATCTTTGTTAAGTTCAAATCCTTTTCTACTAGAAAAACCTGCCGAATCAAATTCAGCACCTATATACTTAACTGCGTTCTTAGACATATATTGATTAAATATCTCTGAAACTAGCTCGATGTATCTTAAATCTGTATCTTCTTCTACCAATTTTACATCATCCATATTGAACTGAGTCATATACTCAACAAGATCTAGAATCGTAATTTGATACATGTCAGAAGCTTCTCTTTCTTTTTCTTCAACTTTATCAAATCTACCAAGTTTAAAGTTCTTAATATTCTTTTTGTCTATAAAAGAAACTATAAGCGAATCTATATCTCCATCTAAACCTTCATTAAGAGCAGTCTTATTTGCCATGTGATTAAAAATACTATAGACCTTTCTAGTAAAGGAAGTATTTTCAAATACATTCTTAAATGATTCATTATTCATTTCTAAAAGCTCAACTAACATGTCCTTTTGATTAGAATCTAAAACTCCGTTAAATAATATAGGAGGAGCCTGAACTTGTAGCATATTAGACCATTTTTCAAGAACTTTAGGGTCTCTAATTACTTTTTTAATTTGAGTTGGGTCAGTTGGATTTAAAACTTGAATATGTGTTAAAATAAGGTTATTTTTAGGAAGAGCATCATATTGAATATCAACTGTTCTCTTTTCAGTCATATAGTCAAAACCAAACTTCCAATCCTTTGGCATATCTTCTCTAACCTCTTTAGGAATAGATCTAAAGAAATCGATTGCATTTTCATAATATCTAACAATAGTTCTATCAACCTTATTCATTGGTGTTCTAGAACCGCTCTTATAATAATCGTATCCTTTATCAGTATTTCTAACGTGAAAGGAAGAAGCTTGAATCTTTTCAGTAACCAAGCATCTTTGCTTTAACAAAGCCATAAACTCATTTCTATTAACTGAGTTAAAGTGTTTTCTTAGATCTTGTAGTGCCATTATCTTCCGTATTTTATAATGCCCAATAACTGGTTAATAGCAGCGAACGTACCAGTTAATTTATAGTTTTTACCTTTGTATCTAAATACTATACCTTCGGTTGGTAATATAGATTGCATGCCTCCGATTCTATCAAGTCTAGCTAATTCAGCTTCAACCTTTTCAATATTAGAAATGTTATCTCCCTTTCTAATCTTTTCTACTTCTTTATTTAAATACTTATGTAATCTTTGTACCTCTTTATCTGGGTTTGCTGAAATAAAGTTACTTGCATTTTTAATGATGATGGATCCAAGTTCTAGGAATAGATCCTCAAATGGTCTAATATTTTCCTTATACTTTTTCTTGACATCTTCTTGATCAAACTTCTTAATTGCGGCATGCTGTGTCTCATCTACTAATTTGCTAATTGCTCGCAAATCTAGAGTTTTCTTATCTTTATAAGCCCATCTCAAAAGTAAACCTTCCTTTACATCCTGTGTTAAATTACCGAAGTGTTCCTCGATTTGATCTCTCCACCACATTTCATGATATCTAGATACTTCATCGGCATCCGTTAAGCCATACCTATCTCTTAGTGCTTCTAGCTTTTTGATGAATTTAGCTTTATTCTTATCAAAATCTAAATCCTTTCCTATTTTAACAATTTGTGGAGGGATAATGGTAAATATTTCACCGACATGTGCGTTGATTTTTTCAATAGCATTAGCTAACGAAGTAGCTGATTCAGGGTTATCACCTATAATATTACCTTCTCCATCTGTTATAACAATACCATGAAATTGAATTACGTCACCTGCGTCATAATGAATAACATTAGGATTCTTTGAATAGATCAACTCCATATTCATCCAGTTTTTACCGTTATCGAATATTTCTAAATCTTTAGCAGAAAGCTTAGGTAACGTTGTAGATAATTGTTTACCTGCCTCTATAAATGTCATTCTAACCAATTCTGGACGATCATCCCATTTTGTTATAAATGCATCTATGTCCATAGGAGCTCTTAACTCTCCTTTATTTCTAGAAAAAAAGACTTGACCGTCCATTACGGTGGCAAAAAGATTTTGACCATCTGTTTTTTCTCTAGGCTCTATTTCAAAATTAAGTTCTCCGCTTAGTCCTTTTTCTATAAATAGCCTAAAGTCTCCAAATGTCAAAGATTTGTTTTCAAATGGATGCGCCATATGGCCAGCTGCACCACCCTCCATAACAAGAGAATAGCCCATGTCTATGGGCTGCTCTCTTTCATTTAAAAAATCTTTATATAATAGGATTTTATTCATTATCCAAGTGAGCTTTGTAGCATACCGGCAGCTTCACCGTAATCTCCGCCAGCTTTGGATAAAATTCCATCTACTACTTCTTGAGCCTTTGCTTCGTCAAACTCGTCTCCAAATGCCTTTTGAAGAACTGAGAATGCATACTCTTTAAAATCTTCGTCTGATTTAATATCAGCCTCGTTAACCTTAACTGATTCTCCCAAAGAAGATGTTAGCATACCTACAGCGGCACCATAGTCTCCTTCTGCCTTACCAAGAATACCGTCTATAGTTTCTTGTGCTTTAGCTTCATCAAAATCTTCACCAAATGCTTTTTTCAAGACTGTCATTGCATATTCTTGAAACTCTTCTTCGGACTTAACTTCAGCTTCAGTAACTGAATATGCCTCTTCTAATCTATCAATCATATAGTTAACGTCCTCGTTTACTTCTCCACCTCTTAACTTTAAAAAGAAAGAAGTTTTTTGTTCTTCATCTAATTCATTAAGATCTGTTACACCGTATTCGGCTAAAAGAGATTTAAATGTTTCGGCACTAGATGTTCTTTTCGCTTCTTGCTCTTGTTCTAACTTGATTTGAGCCTCTTGTCTTTTAGCAGAAGCAAAGCTATTAAAGTCTTGTAATTTATTCATGATTATAGTAATATTTTACTTTTTCTATATATCTCCTTCAAATTGAACCTTTTTCACGCTATAGCTAAACTTCTGTTCCTTGTAAATACGCTGCCTCGCATTAGCATGTCTCATTAAATAATTGAACCACTCTGGAGAAGATAAATCATCAACAAAATCTACAATGATAACTTCTTCTTTTGATTTATGTTGTCTAAGTCCACGACCAATAGATTGTCTAATAATGACCTCGGATTTGAATGATTCTGTGAAGAAGATGTTGTGTATTTTTTTAATAGAAATTCCAGTAGAGAAGGTGCCATATGAAGCTACGATCACTACTTCTTCGCCAGCTTCCATCTTTTTCTTGTATTCTTCTCTTATGTCCTTGTCAGTACCTCCATCTACATAATAGACAACCTTGTCGCTATCTTGCCTAAGCTTCTCATAAAGCTTTTTACCATGTTCTATGCGATGAAACAAGACAAGGGAATTTCGGGGAATTTTAGATATGACATTCGTAATAAAGTTTAGTCTACCGGGGGAATTTATTACGTAGTTTTGTTCAAACTTAAATACATCTTTGCTTTCGTATTTGTTCATAGCCATCTCCATAAACGCTTGTTTTGTAGAATCTGGTGCATAATCCATTTCAATGACTTTAACTTTACAACCTGCGATGTGACCTTGTTTTTGCAAGAAGTTAGCACTGACTTCTGTAATAACAGGACCAGTGTAAGCCATCAAAGTAAGTCTGTCTAACTTACCTCTTTTAGGAATAGTCCCTGACAAACCAAAACGATACTTAGCCGATACACACTTCTGTAAGATAGTCTTAATAGAATTAGACTTAGCTTTATGTGTCTCGTCAATAATAACAGCGTCAAACTGCTCAAAATACTCTTTGTTCTTTTTAACAAGAGATTGATACGTTCCAATAACAACATTACGACCAGCTCTAATCTTTTGGCCTGAGTAGATTTGTTGAATCTTAATACTAACTTGGTTCTTATAGTTATAGTCCATAAAGTCTTCAGTAGCTTGAACTACAAGTGAAACGTTAGGTACTATAAATAACACCTTATTTGCCTTTTTCTTTTCAAGCATATATGCCACTACTAAGAATGATATAAGTGTTTTACCTGCTGAAGTAGCTAATTCTGCCAAACATCTTCTAAATTTTAAGATGTTAAAAGCCGCATCCATTTGATAGTCGCGTGGTGTAATCTCAGAGTCTTTAAAGAAGTCTAAAGCCCAAGCTTCAAATTCTTCTTGGTTAACGCTTTTATCAAAAAGATCAGTGACTCCGTTTAATTTAAGGTCATATGAATATTCCTTACATGTATCCATGATTTCCTTCCATAGTCCAGAAGGAATCCATTTGTCATCTTTAATATACGAGACGTAACCATCCCAGACACCTCGCTTGACCAAGGGGTTAAATCTCCATGATTCAATCCTCTTAGTAAGTGAGATGTTGAGCTGTTCTATTTCTAACTCTGTCGCTGAATCTACTCTTAGAAACTGATTATTTTCTGTTAAGCTAAGTTCCACATTGACTCGTTGTTTTCTTCTCCTTACAGATCTTTGAGTGCAAGTCTGTTTCGGATGGCAAAGCCCATGTTATCTAGGGTCTTCACCGACTCTTTTAGAAATTCAAGTTGGTTTTCTAAGTGAGCTAATATAGTATTGTCATCGGCTAGGTCTGCCTCCATAAACATTACCTTTTGCTTCTCTCCTAGTTTATAGTCATACTCAAAATATCTAATGTAAGCTTCACGGTTTCGACTAGCAAGAGTTGCTTTCTGCGCGCGAATCTTGGTGTTTATATATGCTATTTGGTCGATTAGCGTTTGGCGAGACGAAAGTACTTTAGCAATAGTTTCTTCCATACCATTAATATACTTAAGGCTATCTGCAAGCTCTTTAATCTTTTCAGACCATTCGCTTCTTTGTTTGCCCAAGCGCTCATCGATTTCTAATATTTTTTCTTTACTTCCCATTAAAATAGCGATCTTCTATTCGATTTAGGCTTAACAAATACGCTAGCCTTCTTTTTCTTTTTATACTTTGGTTTTATAGACTCTGTTTCAGGTAACTCTACATCATATTCAGAGCTATCAAAGTCAAGCAATAGCTTATGACCTTTAAATCTCTTTCCATCTTCATAGAAATTATCTAAATCCTCTTCAACCATTTTTGTTATATCTTCTATACGTACCATAAGTCTAGAGGGCTTGTAGTGAAGTATTCGTTTATTCGTTTATAAGCCTTAGACCCCTCTCGGTAACATACGATCATAAGATCGTTTAAGTCTTTTATATTATATGTATCTAGCTTATTTTCGCTTAGAAATTTAGACCACATAAACACTGGCCGGCCTCTTTTAAGTTTTTCTGCCATCTTTTCTCGGCCTGTTTTATCGTTATCAAACATATATCTTACTGTCGCCATCTCATCAAACTCTTCAGTTGATCTGCCAGCTGTAGCTAATGCAAGTGAGTTAGACATAAACTTAGCATCTAATGGCCCTTCAAAAATAGTAACGTCTCGTTGAAAGTTAATTTGCATAATGCCGAATAGAGTTGAAACTTTACTTACCTTAACAAGATCTTCTTCTTCTAAATTTAGCTCTATGTTCATTTCTTCGTACAACTTAGGTAAATCATACGTAAGATATCTAGAACCTTTACCTTTCATACGACGACTTTGAGCTGCCAATACATTACCTTCAGGTGTTTTATTGAGTATCCATAGTTTTTGATCCTTATTAGAAAATAAAAAGTGATCAGACATATGATGAAGCAAACGTTCTTTAAGCTTAAACCAAATCCAATCTCCAGGTTCAATATCGACTGCTCCAAAATATTGCTTAAACTTATCTATAGGTATAGCAAGTTCATCAGCTTTAGTAAATACATTGTGTCGAAGAGTCTCAACCTTCTTAACACTTCTTTCATTAGCTTTAATATAATCAATGACATCAAATGAATCGCCAGTATTTGGCATTCTAACACCATGGTCTTTTAAGAAACCAAATAAGTTAGTATGATGACTACAGTTATAACAATGATATTGAAGCGTATCCCAATATATGTTACCTCTTTTTTTGGTATCATCTTTATGGGAATCCCCACAATAAGGACATGCCAAGACTATTCGTCCTGACATGTCCCTTAGGGTTTGCTTATTGGGAGCAGCGTGTTCTTGAACTACTACTTCCTTAAGCGCGAGCTTTATCTTGTGCTTTAGATCCTCTGTAAGATTAGATGTCGAGGTCATTCAAGAAAGAATCAAGGTCGTCGTCAGTGCTAACTGAAGTAGTGTCTGATGTTGACTCGGTGGTAGCAGTAACCGGAGCGGTGACTGGCTCTTTCTTTGCTTGCGTTTTAGGCGCAGCACTTGGAGTGACTTCAGCAATAGAGTCTCCTGGGTTGAGATACATGCGAAGTACGTTGTTAACGAACTCACGAGTGTCCTCGTCCCATGCTTGATAGTCATACATAGAAAGATCAGGTGCTCCTTCAAGTTCAGTCTTGATAGTCTCCATGGTTTCTTTGCTACGCTCAGCTGGTTCGCCGTTAACAACAACTGCAGAGCGAGATGCAGAGAACTTAGACTTGTCGTAGTTATTGTACTCGCCTTGGCGTGTAATAATCAACTCGAAGTTCTTACCTTCAAAGAGATCGAAGACCTGTGTTGGTTCACCAAAGTCTGGCTTCAATTCAGCGTCAATCTTCTCTTTAATCTTGTATCCAAACTTGAATACCTTGTATTGACCTTCAAGATCTGGATTCTGAGGATCCTTGATAATCTTGATTAGTGCGTAATACTGTTGACGACGCTTAAGCTTGTCAGAAGCCTTACGCTCAACAGCTGAATCGGACTTACGAAGCTTCCAGAAAACATCTGCAATCGGGCACTTCTCTCCGATAGTTTGAGGTGAATCGACAATCTTGCCATCACCATTAGAATCAACCAACCAGTGTACGTACTTCTGAATAAGAGAGTTACGTGGATTAGCTGGGTTTGGAACAAAGCGAACGAGTGCCTTGTAAGTTCCGTCCTTACCGTCATCTGCGGTAGGCTTGTAAACCTCATTTGCTGAGGTAGTTGTTTGTTGAGTGTGTGTTTCTACGTCCTCAACGCCTAGATTGAAAATATCAAAATCTGCCATAATAAAAAACCTTTAATTTGTTAATACCTTAAAATTAGCTTTAAGTTGCTTGTTATACCTTTAATACTTTAAAGAGTTTCAGAAAGAAATAATTTACACTCACTTTTTGTTATGCTATCGTATTGTCTCCAGCTGCCGTCCTCTAACTTAATCAGTCCTGATTTGTGTAGTAGCTCTTCTTTTTCTTCTTGAGAAATAAGCTTACTTAACACCATTTTATTGAGGATCTTACTTAGCTGAAGGAACTCGTACGTACATAAGTCCATGTGTGAATAATTTAAATCGTTCATCAACATATCTTATATATCTAATTATTAATTTGTTTCTTTATGAAACATAATGTGGCAACTGCCATACAATTAATGGTTTTAAGCCCAAGGGAAAGAATAGGCTTTAAGCCTTTGATGCTAAGAGGGCTGAAAGAAAATAAGCATCGATAAGGTCATCTAATGGCTTTGGAATTTTCTTTTCAATGGTTATAGTATTGGTCACAAAATGAAATAATTCTCCCTTCATTAAAAATGGATCTCCATTTACATTATCTAAGAAGGCTTGACACAATTGTAATTTATTCATATTGCCTTTACCTGCAAATTTCTTAATTGTAGTTGGAGCAATTGTTTGAATATCTTCTGGTTTGAAGATTTTTAACATTTTAAGTTTTAAGATTGCGGCGCCGGCAGCCATGTCAATCATATTATTAGTTCCCATTTTAGAACCATAACTCGTACCCTCAAAAGCTATAGTATAACCATCACCTTGTTGAGATTCTTGTAAAATAAGGTTAACGATGTCATCAGCCATTTTATCGTATCTCTTAATCTTATTTAGCTCTTGACTTGAGTAAGCATCGCTTGTTGTAAAGTCAGGCTGATAGATTAACGCAACATCCTTAAGTTTAGATATGTCTTCTTGAAAGGCTTGTTCGGCCTTTGTACCTGTTTTAGCTTTAATATAACTTATAAACTGATACTTCTTACTCTTGTCATTATAGATACAAATGCCAGGAGAGTTGAGTGAAAAATCAACTGCTACGTAATTCACGTTATATTCTTTTTCCAAGTGAAGCTCCTAAAGCTGCGCCAACTAATCTTGAAGTTAGAAGGTCATATAATACACCCTTTTGAACACCTAAAACTTTAGCTATTAATTTACCAACTGATTTACCTAGAGCAAAACCAGTAAGACCACCTATAATACTACCCAATATACCTTCATTGGTCATTTCTTCATTGAATCTATCGATATCATAAGTTCCGTCTTCTAGCATGTATTCAGACGCAAATGCATCTATAGCTTCATCGACTTTAGCTTCTAATTCATCGGTCCACTCGCTTTGAAGACCTTCGTTTAAAATAAGAAGATCTTCTTCTGAAATGTTTTGCTCGTTTAGATATTCTAAAAATGTTTTCATATCTTATATATCATATTTTAATATCATTATCTTCTTCTAAAACGTATTCTATTTCATCTTCTTTTTTCATCATCATGCATTCTGCACAACACATTCCACCGGCATTAACTATATTTTGCATAGGCGAAAAAAAAGCAGTTATGCCAGCAAAAAATAAACTAATTGTATTGAATAATTTATTCATTAATCTATCTCAATTTTAAGATTAAGCTTATTATAATAAAACGTAACTTCGAATGTGCTAAATTCTGCAACATTTTCGGCAAAGTTTAGGTTAAGCTCGTTAATTGAGTTCATGATAGGTTGTTCAAAAACCATAGAAGCCATACCTATTCCTTCAGCATCCATGATTCTCATAACTAGATTCTCGGTAAATGGTTGCTCGGTTGATCTTGCATAATAGTAAAGCAAGGTATCTAACATTATCCAATAATTAATGTAACCATCTAAAAGTTGCATAGTAACCGTAAATTGTCGCTCTACTGTATTTTGAATGGGAACTGCGCCTCTATGATATCTAGTAGTACCGTCATTATCAGCCTGTGATATGGGATCAAATGAAACGCCTGGAACATTAATGCCTTGAATAGAATAGTTAACGAAATCAACAGGTCTTTGCATTAGATTGCCAGGCATTCTATTCAAATACTTAACGTATTTGTTAGCTACCTCCTCAGGTATAAAGTTTCTTGGAAACCTAAATGAAAATAAATTATTTCTAGAATTTAGAATCATTATTCAATAGTAAATTTTCCATGAGCAATCACTGTATTATCTGATCCACTCTTAGAAGAAATATAGAATTGCTTATTTTGCATGCCTCTAATTGCACTAGCATTAGCTTCGTCTACCTTGAATAGGACTTCTCCTTTACCCAAGTCTATGTCTTTGCTTCTTTGATGATTAAATATTTTCTTAGTGCCTCCATCTTCGAAAGAAAGTACTATATCATCAGCACCTGTTAAAGAAAGTTGATCTAAATCATCTCCATTCTTTTTGGCGATATAGAATTTATAATAGGTTGTAAACGGAGGTACATATATTGTAACATCACCGCTTGACTTATATTCTGGAGTTTCTAGATCCTCTACTTCATCTGGTGGTAAATCAGCATTGTTATTACTAGTAATATTAACGGGCACATTAGCCGCTACAATGTTTGTCGTCTCTACAAAAGCAGGTACGTATCTAGTTGATTTAGGTAATGAATTATTGATAAGACCCTTAACTGCTCTATTAGCTGATAGATTAGGTAGAGTATTAAATACTTCTGTTAATCTAGTAGCAGAATTAATTTTGACAGATTGCATACGCTTAGCATATTTAGCAGCTCTGTCAAATGTAACGCTCGCTCTTTTAACTATTTGCGTATTATCTGTTTCGTTTACTATTCTCATAGTTACATCAATAGAAAAGTTAACAGCTACATTACCATTTATAATAACAGGTCTAAATGTAATTGGAGTATCAAAATCAACAACTTGTGTAAATGTTGTATCGAATGTTTTAATTTGAGAAACACCAACTTGCTCGTAAACTTCTACTTCATACATTACAATAATGTCATCAGTTGACGTATTAATTCTATTAGTTATATAGCCTTCGAATGCAGCTGCATCATTGTCTTTTTCTCCATAAATTTCAAAATAATCTCCATCTTCTGCTTCTTCTACAACTACTGTAAAATCAGTATATTCATCCTCTCTACTTACGCTAAACGTATTTGCTTCGGCAGTATAAAAATAATTATAACCATCTATATTTTCTAATCTATCAATAAGCTTAAAGCTAATCTCATAGTTAGACGTAGGGTTTAGGTTAGAAGTTTGGTTAGAAACGGGCTCAATGACTCCGTTGCCATAGAAAAAATCTTCAAATTCAAAATTTTGATTAACAAGAGTTGGAACCTTTAAATTTACAAACTTAGTAAATAAAGTTTCTCCTAATAAGAATGGCTTAGGATTAGAAACCTCGTAGTTACTTTGATTTAAGTAAACTAGTTGAGTTAAATAGTTTTTAATACCATTGTCTCTTTCGGTCTTAACTTCGAATAAAAATCCTTCATATCCTCTAGACGCAAAAGAAAAACCAGATCTTAGGTGAAGTCTAATGTCATCATAGTAAATACGATTAATAGCATTAGCATCAGTTTGCGACGAAAGCAAATCAGCTTCGTTAGATCCGCTCCAACCTGGATAAGAGTTGATATAGTTTAAAGGCTGATCATAAAGACCATCAACGTCATATCCTAAAAGAGCATATTTAACATTATCATCTACATGAGGTATTGCATGAAATCTACCAATTAAATGATTTATGTCATTTCCGGTATCTTCGTCTGGTGTAGAAAATAAAGGATTTGCCTTGTCAGCTATAACAATTTTACCTCCTGTTAATCCTGGATAGCTATAATTTATAGTTCCATAAATAGTAGGTATAAATGTACCAATGCCTACGTTGCTTAAGCTATATGTTCCATAATTTGAATCAATAGTAAATAAACTAGGATCTGGTAAAGCACTTAAGTTAAACTTATATGTTTTTCCAGCTTCGAGTAGAAGAGTTCTTCCAGCAAAATTCTCAACAGAAAGATATGCTCCGGTCACAGTCACATCAAAGTTAACTACTTGACTACCAAGCTCGCAAATCAAATGATTAATATGCTCAGTATATGGGTCGTTAGGATTTACTGTTAATTTCTTTATTTCGCTACCGTTATCGTCAACCTCAATATAATGTGCATCTGGGTTGCCCTGATCATGGTAAATAAACTCTAACAATACATCATCGTCTATTCTAAAGTATCTAGATGACTGAGCCATTATTTAAATCTTAATTTTTTTGGGGACCAAAAAAGTCCTAAGTTTATTGTTGGTCCTGGAGTAAAAGTTCCTTCACCAGTATAGTTGAGTCCATAACCTACTCCAAGGCCAAATCCAACTGAACTACTATTAGAAACATAGTCATCAATCTCCTTAGCCCTTAACTTAGAATTAATTAGGTTAATGTTTTCTATGTCAGTAATTGTAATTCCAGGGTAGTCAGTTGCAATAACCAAACTTGGGCCCTCTTCAAGATCGTCTATCAATGCCTTCAGTCTTATAGTTTGGTCAAGTTGAATGTCAGTACTTATCAATCTAGGTTTATCAAGTTGACTAATAGAAAGTGCAGAAGTACCAGATATCATTCTTGTATTACCTTCGCTAAATATATCATACTCTGAAAAGGTAAGAGCAATCGTCGTATCGTTGATAAGAGTCGCTTGAGTTTCAGCTAGTATCTTTTCGGTTAATTCTAAATCAGCTTTTATGAGTGAGTTAATGCCTCTAAGTTTTTTGTAACCTGCAGTCAGATCGTCATACTTCTTAAGAAGCTCTTTTTCCTTTTCCTTTAGATTTTGAATATCAAACTCATATGAACGGATAGTAGTAGCTAAATCTCCATTCTCAAGCCTAACTAATCTTAAGTTATCTTCAGCCGCCCTTTTATTGTTAATTTCTCTTTCAACCTTTTCTTTTTCAAGCTGAAGGTCTCTTTTTAAACGACGCGACTGGTTACACTGCAAGAAAAGAACTGCAATGAGGAGAGCTATTAAGCCAATACCATATTTGTCGTTTCGTTTTTTCATATTTATGGTCTAACGTTGCCCCCTGTTCCTGAGCCATCGGCTGAACTAACCTGCCCGCCACCTGCTGAACTTCCATCATTAAATGGGAAATTAGATTGCATAGAAGTTTTATCACATGGATAAGTAAATGAAAAATCAGAGTATATCCAATTACCAGCATTTCCAAAAGTACTAAAGTCATAGTGACCTTCTTTAACTCCCTTTACTGTCAAACCGCCTCCGAATCCATTAGAATTATTTAATGGAAATAGGTAGTGATTTCCATTAGATTGTACTACAACGTTTTGATTAGGTAGTGTATCTTCCCCCTGTATATTTAATTCACCATGTGTAAATACAGACGTTACTGTAATAGCAGGATCTAATCGTCTATGTAATTCGGGTATTTTAAAGCGAAGTATTTGACCAGTTGTATCCTCAGTCCATTCGTATGCAGTTCTTCCTGTTACGTCTTCGAACATTTCGCTAAATGAAGTTCCATCATATCCTTGGTTACCTCCTATTTGTATAACTGGTTTCCAAATTAATTTAACTTGTAAAGTAACCAAATCTCCTATCTTTTGATACGATATTTCAGTACTTCCGTTTATGGCTGTTAATAGATTTTTTGTAGTATTACCATCAACATAGTAAAATAAGTCATCAGTTATAATTTCGCCAGTATCTCCACTTGATATGCCTATAAAGTCTTCATCCCCTTGGCCATCAGCTATTAAATAACCGCTTATATCTTCAGGAGTAATAAACGAACTTTCTTCTAATTCAAATGGCCCTACAGGTCTACTAAAATAATCATCAAGAGTTCTTTGACTAATACTTGTGTTATAGTTAACTGCTGAACCACCGCTTGGAGAAGCTGTGTTAGTAGCAGCTGGACCCTCTTGGAATGATATGCCTTTTCCTGTTTCTATAAAATGAACTCTTTCTCTAGCAAAGACAGTTTCATTAACGACTATGGTAGGGACAGTTGTTGATCCAGCTGCAGATTCAGATTGTAAAGAAAGTTGAGTACCTCCTATTCTTAAAAAGTTTTGATTACTAGAATAAAATATAATTCTATCTGCATCTCCACCGTTAATAGGCAAATCTATATAAGTATCCCCATCTGCGTCTGTTAGCTGTCTAAGATTTAACCAAATATCACCTTCATCGGTATTTTGATAATAAGCTTCATATTGATTAGTTTGTGAATTATATCTTAGGTTACCTCCTGATAAGTCTCCAGAAGATATAGCGTCTCTTTCTGCATTTGTACCTTTTGAAATTCTAGTAAATCCGCCACCTTGAACTAATAAGTCAGCGTCAACTACGTGTACTCTATCGTTAAAATAGGACTTAGTACCTACGCTTGTATAGAAACCATCTTCTGTAGAAATTATTTCTGTTTTATTAGCTGATAATTCTATAACTCCTGCACCTGCATTATCGTTAGTTGCATTTAATGTAATATCATCAAAGCTAATATTACCCTTTATCTTTAAATTGTTAGACGCTAAACCCTTTTGAATATGAAATATTCCGCCATAATTATCTTGTGTTAAGGTGTCTCCTCTGACCACCATATTAAAACCATCTTCCGATATAAGTCTGATGTGATTTTCAAATGGGTCTTTTTTACCTATAACGAGAGAAGATCTAGCCTCGTTATCACCATCTTCTGAATTTAAATTATTGAAATTAGGATCTCCTATATAAACCGAAGTAGGTTGAATATCTTGAGTAGGAACTCCATTATAGCTATCATCTATTTTAGGTTTGATAATAGTAGTGTCATAATCAGTTGCATTTTCTCCAGTAACCGCAGCGTGTTGTATTGAATACCATCTATCTTGTCCATCATTTCCATCACTGCCATCGGCTCCAGCAATGCCCGCAGGTCCTTGAGCGCCTTGCGGTCCAACAGGACCTATATTACCTTGGACACCTTGTGGCCCTCTTGGCCCTAGCTGTCCACCGGTTCCTATAATTTGATCAAAATTATAATTAATTTTGTCAATCTTAATTTGATTTGTATCAGAAACAAATATTTCCTTTAAGTTAATAGGCATCTTATTGCGTTATTTTTATCATAGGTCTTATAATATAGGAGTATCCTTGACTCTTATTATATATCAATCTAAAGTTAATAGGCCTTTGAGCATGTTGATTAACAGTGTAATTTATGTCTAGCTTAAATCCTCCGTTATCTATAAGATCTAATGATTCAACTGGATTAACAGAAGTAGATTCGCTTTGTGTTCTTCTAGTGTATATCTCTATTTCATCTACCGAAAATAGATTAACTAAGTTTGTGTTAACGTATGACCTAACATCGTCTGTTAAATCGGTTTTATCCTGGAATGAAGATGCTGCGTCAACATATTTTTGAATTTCACCGGCGACACCAGACACTGAAAGAACGTCAGAGATTAAATCAGTCATGTAAAAATCTACATATACTTTTTCAGAATCTTCTGCAAATACTACATTGGCTTCATGAGAATTATTCTTTAGTATTAAATCTAAGTTTTCAAACGTACCAGCGTTTTGAGTAGTAAACGAAGTTAAAGTGTATGATTCCTTAAGTTTCATTACAGTAGAAGATAAGTAAGATCTAGATTCCTTAGTAGAGAAAGTTCCAGGAGAAGAAGAAGATTCTCCTCCAGCTAAAGCAGTTCTATAATAGTCATCTTCCCAAGAAGACCTAAATACATTAACATCTCTTTTATCTATGGCTATTTCTCCAATAAGAGGGTAAACGGGTGAAGCTTCTCCACTTTCGCTTAGTTTCGTAACACCAGTTGAATTGTCTTCATTTACTTTATGATAAAAATGATTCTTTATCATTCCCCAATCTGTGTCATGTCGCCCATCATCAGAGATGAATCCAAGATTAAACGCAACGTTAGCACGATTATATTTAATATAGTAAGACTCGGCTTTATGTACCCTTCTTGGACCCAAAGATTTAATCTCATCTATTTGAGAAGAAGGATGTCTATAGAAAGTATCTTTAAAGTTTCTCTCTTCTAAGAACGAGTTTTTAGCATAGTTTCTATTAACTTTGAAATGAGAATAAATGTCAGTAAAAGTTACTACTGGTTTTAAGTCACATGTGTATTTGCCAGAATGTCTAATTAAGAAAGGATAATATGCATTTCTAGTTTGTAATTCGTAGCCTATCGTACCATTAAATAAAGAGTAGCTCTTAGGCTTGTTATTATCAGGTTCAGCTATTAAGTTAGATGCTCTTACTATTTCTTTACCATCATCTATTGATATAACAAATCTATTAGATTGAACTTCTCCGTCTTTAGTAATTGTAGTATATTTTATAGATGGGTCGTTTTCGTTAACTAAATTAAATATATTGCTGATCGATAGGTTATCCAATAACAAACTATGATTGTTTATACCTCCTCCAACATATGTATATTCTGCAAATTCTTGTAATGAAAGAGGTAAATAAACAGGATCTATTGTATCTCCATTTTGATCAAACGGTAAACCTTGAATAATTAGTTGAGAATCTGAGACAACACTAACTATCTCTAATTGATATATTAGAGGATTTCCTTGGTCGTCTAAAGTTTGGTAATCTATACTAAGTATACCATATGTGTTATCAGAATTAGGAGATATTTGTGTTAAGAAATTAGGTTCTGAACCATCAAAGTGTGTTATGCCATTAACAATATATGGCCCAGGAGAATTAAAGTCAATATCGCTTAAGTCTAAAGCTCCAGATATTCTAACGTTATCAACTGTATATTCACCATCTTCTTGTAAATTCAATTGATTTGAAAGAAGATATGATAGTTTTCTATTTAATGTGTTTCCTACATAGTCTTCGTCTAAGTTAACAGTTATGTAGAAAATAATAAATTTAAACGCATCGTTTTTGATAATTTCATAGTCTATTGAATTTCTACTTTGACCCGTTTTGTAATCAACTACTGTAGAAAACTTATAATCATTAAAGGTTCCATCTTTTAAGAATTCTGAAGGCTTTATCTTATCAAACTCTTTTCTATTCTTAAATTCAAACTTAAGTCCTTTGAATATAGTAGATGCAAAAGATCTATCGTTTCCACCTCGACCTATAGAATATTTAATATTTCTATTAGTTTTTACAAATGCTTCAAACTTGTTAAAGTCTTGATTAGATACTGAAATATTACCTCCAACAGATGAGTCATATTCAAATGTAAAAAATCCATAGGTATTAGGTGTATATATGCCAAACTCTATGCCTCCTATATTTTCTTGCTGATACATACCAACTGAGTTTTCTATTACAAATAAGCTAGGATCGACATTACTTAAATCAAAGTAGTATGTGTTATTTGCAACCATATTTAGTGTTGTGCCAGCCTCTCCGTTTATGTAAACTATGTAACCTCCATTAGAATTTACTGAAGTCGTAACAACATAATTCTGTTGTTCATCTGGGTCAACAACTACATCAAATCCATCACTTACCATAAAGTTGGTAAAGTAATCTTGTTCAGTGGACTTGAACATATCTTTAGTTAGTTCAAATCCTGAAATGTAGTTAATATAGCTAAATGTATCGTTTAACATATAATGTTTTAGATATTCTGGCTTGTTAACTATGTAAAACCATTCATGTGTAAATGCCTTTGGATCTTTTCCCTTTACTGTAATATCTGGAGAGAAGTTGGTTCTGCCAAAGGCTTCATTTACATTCAAATAGTAAGGATTATCTCTAACCGTTTTAACGTCCTTTAAAACCCATTTGTTAATATTAGGAACTACTCTAGATTCAACTGCAAATTCTTTTAGTCCATTTTCTTGCAATCTATCATATTCAGAATCTATCTTAAAGGAAGTTTGATCTTCTGGATTTTCAGGATATAAAACAGGATTTAAGCCTGCAAAGAAGAGTTCAGGATCTTTTAGATAATCAGGATCTATTATACCCTCAAGTGCATTAATTTCTTGTCCAGCTTCTGCATTAAAAACGGCTTCGTTAGCAGGTACGTAATTGGTATTTTGATATGTTTCATATTTAAGCTCTTTAAGATCTGAATTAGAAGTATCGTAAAAATCAAAATTCATATCATAGATGTCGTAGGCTGAAAATAAACCTATTTCAGCTTCAAACTCTCTAAACACCTTAAACTCTCCGCTGCCCAAGTCATGTCTATTTTTTAATATAACTTTACTGTAGTTAGACGTAACGTCTTCAAGATTTTCTACTATGTCTATGACTCTATTATACCCTGCGGTTGTTTTACTATCTATGTAATCTCCTATACCTAAACCTCCTATTGAATCGTTAGATATGAGTACTGAACGGCCATCAGAATGACCACCTATTAAATAATACGACTTCCAATCATCTAAAACAATTTGTGCTATTTTCAAGTCGTTAGTCTCATCTTCGTTTGAAGATGATATAAAATCAATAACATTAGACTTGTTTACTAAGATAGCATGTTGATACCTAGCGTAACCTATGTTTCTATCTGAATAAACATATATGTCATTGTTGTTAACAAAGGCAATCATACTGTCTTGCTTAGATATAGCCCCTGATAGTGCTACAACTACGTCTTTGATACTACCTTGATTAGAGAATTCTCTTTCTGTGCATCTACCTTTATCAATTGCCGAGTTTGCGGTAATTAAGTTTTCAAGTAAAATAGCACTAGTATAGTTTTTTTCAACCTTAACAACTTGAGCAGGGTTAGATGAAGAAACTTCTAAATTAATATCGTTAAAATAAGAATTAAATTCTTTTACAAATATTGTGTCGCCTTCTCTTTCTACTAGTAACCCAGATATAGATAGCTGATTTTCTAAATTGTCAATAGCCTCTTCTTTAGTAGCTCCCGAGTTTATCTGCATTGTAGATCCAGGATATGAAGTTGTTATAGTCATAGTGGATCCTGGAACATGACTAATTAGACGTATGCAATACGATTGTTTTTTATTTTCTATAACCGATATAGAATCACCGTTAAATGGTATATCAGTAATTGATAATTTAACAAAATCATATCCTACGCCTTTGTTTTCTTCTAATTCTACAGTGGTTAAAGTATCTTTAATTCCCGTAAATCTATTAATATCGTCTCCGTTATCATCAACCTTTAACGTATAGTTTTCAGCACTCCACTCGCTTCCGTTTTTGATGTTATGGTAGTGTGTATCACATTTCACATAGCCTAATACTGGAATATCTCTCATCATTTGACTAGATGGTATAGCAAATGTATCACCGTCAAATGAAGAATTAGGATAATTATCATAGTACATAAAGGACGTCAAATCCTTAAACTTAATTAAGCCTGAATTAACTCTTTGAATCTTACCTTTACCTGAAGGTATTTCATCTACGAATAGTCCAAAATAACGACTAACTGAATATTCACTAGCCTCTTCGTCATCGAACATAAATTCTAAGTTTAGAATATTAGAAGATACTATTCTATTTCTTTTAAACCCATCGGTGATAAAGTCATTTGCTTCAATCAAAGGCTTATCAGTAGCTACAAAGTCTTTGTAAATAAATTCACCTTTACTTGAAAAGCCTCCTTTTACCAAATCTATTCCCTTAAAGAATGTTTGCTCATTCTTCTCAAAAGAAACAGTTAGCTGACTATCTTGGAAAAACTCATTGTAAACGTGTTTTCTAATATATTGACCTAATTTAGAAGACTCAGTTAGATCAAATGTTTTAACTATGGTGGCATTAGCTAATATAGACTTGATTCTATCTTGTTTATCAGGACCTAAATCGTTGTAATTTACATTTGGTTTAGGAGAATTAACTCTGTAAATAACGAATGTTTTAGGTATATTTGTGTCTATTTGGATAGGAGCAAATATTCTAAAGTTCTCGTCGTACAGCTTAGAATTGTTAAACCTAGTACCATATTGATAATCTTCTTCGAATTGTAAATCATATGATTCTAAGACAGAAAGATCAGAAGCTCTCCTTTTGGTCTCATAGACCATATCATACGGAGTCTTATTATCATTAAAGAATCTAGAAACATCATATGAATAATCACCTTCTGGGCTTACTCCATATCTTTTGTAACGAGAATCCGAAAGATCTTTGTTTGCGTTTATTGATTCTAAGTATATTTCTCCTCTCGAATCAGTAACAAGCTTAATATTTCCAGTTAGCCTAGGATTAGTTCTAAGAAGAGGCTTAGAGTTATTATGTAAGTCATAGTTTTGCTCTAGTCCAAATCTAGGTCCAACCTCTTCAGTTTCACTACCGTCATTAAACTCTGGTAAAATATAAAAAGTACCTGGACTGTTAATTGTGTTAAGACAATCGTCGCATCCTCCCTCATAATAGTATACTGTACCTTGGCTAGTTATACCTATTGTACTTGGACTGACAAACTGAACATCCCCCTGGAAGTACCCAAGTTGAGAAGACATTAGCTCTTCGGCTTGTGCAGGAGATGATGCAAATATTCTACCTACATATTTTTTACAACCATAATTTAAATCAGTGGATGCATAACTATAGAAAGAAGAGTTTAAACCGATGTCATCAGTAAACTCAGACATATAACTTACGTCATTTCCTGATAAGTTAGTATGCTCTCCGAATATTAAGTAGTGAGTATATTGACCGTTAACGGGGATGCATGAACTAAAAACATAAAATGCTAGTAAGTAATCTGGACCTCCTACTTCAGTTAGTGTATTATCGTTTAATGTGTCAAAATAATTAGGAACGGGCTCTAAATTACACTGAATAGACCCAGTTATATAAGCTGATGATTCTATTTGATTAGAATTTAATCCTATCCAATGGCCGCTAATTCCATCCGAGTTTGCAACCCATTTATAATAATAACCAGTGTCATCTGAATATGCGCCCGTAACTAAAGTTTCATCACCTTGTAAAGTAGTCCTAAGCTTTATGTTATATTTTGCTATTTGATCTAATGTGAGGTCAGGAAGATCGGCATGTAAATTATAGTATAGCGTAGAACTTGAATATAGCGGAGGTGAAAGTAATCCCTTTTGTCTATAACAAAATTCATCAGAAAAATCATATTCAGGGAAAAGGAAGTTCCAAAGAACATTTGTTGTTATCAAGCCTGTAATTTGTCTAAGAGTGCCTTGACAAACAAAAGGAGAATTATAATTTTCTGAAATGTTTATTTGATTTCTACCAAACCATCCATTAGAAGTATCGATCTCTGCCTGCTTGTTGAAACGATAACAAAATCCAATCTCTTGATTAAAGAAACCATTTAACAGTAATTCTTCTGTTCCATAGTAAGCACCATATTCTGTAGTAAACTCATACAGCGGTATTTGATTTAACAAAATTTCATCAAAAGTTAAATCATCTGTTCCAAATGGATTTAAATAAGCACACGTTACTGTATGTTGAGCTTGATTGGCTAAATTAACATTACAAAAGTCACTTTGAGATTCACTATAAATTAAATCTATTGTCTTAACCTGAAGTAAGTTTATATTTTCAACTCCACAAAAACAAGGAGGAGCCCCTGGAGGAAAATAAGGATTACTTGGTTGATAATTAGGATCTACTAACGCATATTCACTAAATTGACCCATCAATAGACCGAATGTGTAAAATCCGGGTACACTATATCCATCAAAGGAACTAGAGGTATTTGGATCAGAAGTTAAGTATACATAGTATCTGTTTTCGTCTAGCCCATAAGAGCCGTCAGGTGCATTAATTAACTGCCAATACTCTGGTAAAACACCTTCTGGTAAAATATTAGGTGTAATATAAATAGGCTCCTGAGCTAACATAAGCTCCTCCATAGAATTATATTCTACGTTGTTGTTAGTATAAAAAATTCTAAGGTCATTGCCATTTGCACAAAATAGATTAGAATTGGGATCTGTTCCTGCAAATATATCTTCAAATACCGTAATATCCTCTGTAACGACCGCTATTGAGTTAGCGTACTTAACTGTAAATTCTCTGACCGTTTCATCTGGAGCTACAACTTGAGTACATAATGATTCTTCCCAGTTTACAGTATAATCATTTATCAAGCCAGACGCTTCGTAAATAGTTACATCATTGGAGGTACTGGGAAATCCTTGATTAGCAAAGTAGCCAAATTCTAGTATATCACCATTCGAATCCATTAAAGGAATACCGGCTGCTGCTATCTGGGCTAACGTTGCTCCAGCCGGGACATCTTCGGTTGGAAAATAACTTACACCGCTAAGCGGTATAGAGAGTTGAGAAAAGTTACATGGAGAATCTCCTTGTCCTGTAATAACTTTACGATAAACTTGTCCGGGAGTACCAGTAAATTCTACCAATACTGGATTTACCGGACTAACTAATTTGGTTTGTAAATTATCAGAAGTTTGACCTCCTGGAAGAGTTAACGTGTATGTTTCCCAAATATAATCAGGGTTATGTAGTATTACACCTACTGGAGGGTCGTAACTATAAACAACAGCATCTTCATTATCGGCTGGATCAAAATTGGTTACTGGAAATGGAGTTGCACTATATTTACCAGGAGCTGCTTCATTTTGAAATTGATTATCGAAGTAAAGTTTTACACCTAATGGCGCTATTTGACCTATACTCCATCTAGGGTTTTGGCATCCGGCTCCGCCTACAAACAATTCAGCATCAGCGGGCGGAGGTAAATCTAAAACACCATCAGGATGTTGAGAATGTGCAAGAATAGTGCTATAAACCGTACTGCAGCTTACAGATCCAACTGGATCATCAGAAACCACTCTATAGAAATAAGTTATTGGACCAACAGATGTAGGAAGTTGATCCGCATCACCCTGTGCTAAAGTTAAACCGTCATGTGGCTTATAGTAAAGCTCTATACTTTTCGTATGAAGCGGTGGTAGTTGTTCGGCCATTTTAAAAAAATAGATTCTTTTAATATACTAATCTCCTAGTATATATCTACTCCCTTTATGCCGATAGAGTCGCAGCTTTTATAGAGTTTTGGTTAGAGCCTTGTGCTTTGTACTTTGAGAAAACCTCTAAGTCAAATGAGAATTGTTCTCCGTCAGAATCAAAGATGTCGAAACCTATTTTCTTAGAGTAAGTTACGTTGGTTACAACTCTTGACATTATACCAGCTACTCTACCAGTATCACTTTCAGGGTTATTACCAGCATAGTCAGTCATTCTATATTGGAAGACAACATCTAAAGATAGCGAGTTATTATCTCCGTTTTCTATTCTAGTTTTACCAAATTTATTGTCTCCGTCTACTAATAAAGAAGTTGTGTTTATTGGGGCTAGGAATAGGAAAGATCCACATGACTTACCTCCTAATAGGTATTGATCAGCTGCGTCAAACGACATCTTTATTGTTCTTTCTACATCCTCATCATATCTATAAGCCAATTGCTTTAAGCCATTAGTATCTGTTGATTTTAAAGTAGCCGTTTTGGGCATGCTATAAATCATATTTTGCACTAAGCTAGAAACTGCGATTTCTTCCTGAAGATCAGTTATTTCAGCTGTGCCTGCACTAAAATCAGGATTTATAGAATTAACATATCCTGAGAAAATATTAGCTATGTCAGGATGAGATTTATGT
>Ga0213859_10000176_pt1 | contig 30230 bp, 21 predicted proteins | sample PICome_2_FD_160133 | JGI IMG/M metagenome (GOLD analysis project Ga0213859, IMG submission 160133) | Coastal seawater microbial communities near Pivers Island, North Carolina, United States - PICO304 | ecosystem: Environmental > Aquatic > Marine > Coastal | place: USA: North Carolina...
ACCGAATCTATAGAAAAAGTTAAACCTACCTGCTCGCTATTGTTGTTTAAATCTCCTATTAAATTGTACACCTCATAATTTTGAAAGGTCAACAGTGGAGTATTTATAGATAATTGTGTCAAGGAATCTCGCAAATTAAAGTTTCCTTTTAGGCTTGAGTTTTCAGAAAGTTTAAAGTTGGGATTTAATAAAGCCGCTATTTTACTCTTTAAATCCAAGTCAAAGGTGAGCGTGTTGTTTTGATTATTTAAAGAAAGTGGCTCTGAAATTCCGAGAATTCTATTTTTAACTTGCTTAAAGTAGTCATCAATGTTCTTCCACTGCACATTACTTTTAACCACACCTGAGACCAAATCGTCAGAAATCAACTCGAACAATCTGAAATCATCATTCGTTAGACGGCTATTGATGATCAGGTCCTTAAATTCAAGATAATTATCTCGATCGGCATATCGACCGTCATTAAACTGTAAAACCCCTACTAATTCATCAGAGGTATTTCCGTTTAGATCGAGGTTTAAATTGAAATTCAGGTTGGATAATTCATCACTTCCAATTCCAAATTTGTTCAGTCGAAATCTATTGAGTAATACATTGATGTTGTAATTGTAGACCGGTAGAGAAAAATCCACAGAACCACTGATGTCAAAAGAAAAATCTTCTTGACTGCTGTAGACTAAACCATTGAGCAATTGATCACTGAAGTAACCCGAAAACTCAATATCCTCAAAGGTCTTGTTTGCCAATCCAATTGAGCAAATACCACCTTCTAATTGCGCTTTGAGTTTTTCGAGCTCAAAACTTTGGCCAGAGAACTCTAAATCAAGAGAGGTTGGAATTTGAGGTAACTCCTTGAAAACGGCTCCAAAATTAAATTGATTTGACGAGAGCAATCCATTAAAAGTTTCAGATTCTTGAATGTATTGTACATCAGAAAACAGCGTTCCTTGATCTGTATCAACAATTGATTCAATGATGAGGTTGTTTTCTTCTCTTTGAATTAAACCTTCCCAGCTCAATGAAGAAAAAGAATTGAGATACGAACTCCACTTTGGCTCAATCTCTTCTAACACACTTAATTCCTGTGGATAAAGCTCTGTACCCCTAGATACAACTCTAAAATCACCTGCCTTATCCTTAACATCTCTTACATAAAGTGCACCTTCAAAATAGGAATCTAAATATTGAATCTTTGTCTTTGAGACTTCTATTTCTCCATCAGAATAAAGACCTGTACCTTCAAAAAATAGTGAATTTCGAAGGTTGAGAAGGGTTTTGTTTGACACCAATCCTTCAAATTCTTTAAAGGTGACAAAGGACGGAGCGATATCAAATTTGATTTTTGGATTTTCTGCTGTCTTTGAAACATCGGCTATACCCAACTCATAAATAGATAATTCAGAAAGGGCAGTTCGTAAATACAAGTTGTTGAGCAGCAAATCATCATTTTCAAAGGAAACAGCAAATGTCGATGAGGACAAACTAAAATTGTCAAATTCGCCATTGTCTAATGATACGTATTGTGCAAAAACGTTTTGGTCCTCTATAATGAGGTTTTTCAACTCCAAACGCTCCAGACCCAAAGTTGTATTTAAAGTGGAATCTACAAGTTTAAGTTTTAAGTTTTCAGCTACAACATTTTGCGCTTCGAAGCGAAAATTATCTGTTGTTCTAGGATTTTTAAGTTTAGAGAGCCAGATGTCTAAATTGGTTAAGGAGTCTTGGGGATATTTCACAATATTGGCTTCTACACCCTCTAATTTGTAGGAGCTTAAATCAAAGCTTCCTTCAAAGAGCGTACTGAATTCTGCAATGGAGGTAGAAACCTCATCAATGTAAAAAAGCGTGTCTTTTTGATGATCTAAAATCAACAATTCACCTAATTGTGTTTTTAATTGAATAGGAATAATTTGAGTTCTTCCCAAGGCCACTTCTATACCGTATTGCCTGTTTACCCTTTTTATTATGGTCGAGGTAATACTGGTTTGAACAGAAGGAATAAGAGCTAAGCCCGTAGTCAATATCAATAGTACGAGAACGACAAGCATTATTTTTATGCTCGTGTTTACAAATTTTTTAATACTACTATTGCCTTTATCTTTGTCCAAACTCATTATATATGCCCGTTGAACCTCTCATTTTAGCGATTGAATCTTCTTGTGACGATACCTCTGCTGCCGTTTTACGCGGAAACAAAGTTCTCAGTAATATTGTTGCCTCTCAAAAAATACACCAAAAATACGGTGGTGTAGTTCCTGAGTTGGCCTCTAGGGCACATCAACAAAATATCATACCTGTAGTATCTGTTGCCTTAGAAGACGCAAATATCGATAAAAAAGATCTCTCAGCAGTTGCTTTTACAAGAGGTCCAGGATTATTAGGGTCGCTTTTAGTAGGAACCTCATTTGCAAAATCCCTATCCATGAGTTTAAAGGTACCATTAATTGAAATAAATCACATGCAAGCCCACATTTTAGCTCACTTTATAGACGATGAGCAAATGCAAGTGCCTGAGTTTCCTTTTTTGGCACTGACCATAAGTGGCGGGCATACCCAATTAGTGCTTGTAAAGGATTATTTTGACATGGAAATATTAGGAGAGACCCTTGACGATGCAGTGGGCGAAGCTTTTGATAAAACAGCCAAGATTTTAGGACTCACCTACCCTGGAGGTCCTTTAATTGACAAATATGCAAAAGAGGGGGATGCCTCAAAATTTAACTTTCCAATACCCAAAGTAGATGGTTTGAATTTCAGTTTTAGCGGATTAAAAACAAACATCTTGAACTTTATTACCAAAGAAAGTTGTAACGATGAAAACTTTGTACGTGATCATATGAACGACATTTGCGCCAGTGTGCAATCGACTATCGTTGCTATTCTAATGCAAAAAGTAGAGTTGGCCTTGGCTAAATACGAAGTAAAGGCTTTAGCTATTGGAGGAGGTGTTGCAGCAAACTCAGCTATTCGATCAGCTGTTCTCAATTTTAAGAATACACACGATGTGAACGTGCATATACCCAAATTTGAATTTTGTACCGACAATGCCGCCATGATTGGAATTGCTGCTTATTTCAAATACCAAAGAGAAAACTTTGCTTCAAATGCAGTGAGCGCTAATGCTCGCTTTAAATTTGAATCGCTCTAATTCAATTCTATGGAACAACAATTTTACGCTCCAAACGCAGTTGAAACTGACCAGTTTTTTGAATTTGACAGTGCCGAAAGTAAGCATATTGTAAAGGTTCTGAGACATCAGGCCGGTGATGAAATCATTCTAAATAACGGGAAAGGATTAATTTTCAAAGGTCACATTATAGAAACCTCACTGAAAAAATGCCGTGTTCAGCTCTTAGAATGTATGCAATCTGCTGCTAAAAACTACAACATCCATATCGCTATAGCACCAACCAAGAGCATGGATCGATTTGAATGGTTTCTCGAAAAGGCCGTCGAATTGGGTATAGATCGCATCAGTCCTATTTTGTGCGACCATTCCGAACGAAGAAGCTTAAAAATGGAACGATTGAATCGCATTCTGCTCAGCGGTTTTAAACAATCCATGCAAGCTTATTTACCTGAAATTGATCAGCCTTTAAGCTTAGATGATTTCTTGACTCAACATCAATTCGAACAAGGCTATTACGGCGACTGTCTTGCAGCAATTGAAGAGGATTTTTTTCATCAGATCACACCCAACAAATCGATACTCATTTTTATTGGCCCAGAGGGAGATTTTTCTGCTCGAGAGCGAAACTTATTTATGCAACATCACATTAAATCGGTATCTTTAGGTCAACAGCGACTTCGGGTTGAAACTGCTGCTCTTAGTGCATTAAGCAGAATACACCTGGCCAATTTAAAGCAATAGTAACATGGGAAATACACCCTTAGACTCCACGGTTATCTCTAAAGGAATCGTCAAAGCCGTTTTGATATTATTTGGCATCTCACTGCTTGGCTATTTTCTCTACAGCATTCGTCAAATTATCGCTTATATCGTAGTTGCCAGTATTATTGCGCTGTTAGGAAACCCATTGATGAGACGTTTGAAGAAAATCAAATACATTCCTAATGCTCTTGCAGCTGTTTTGAGTCTTGGAATACTTAGTTTTTTGTTTTTTGGTCTTTTATCACTTTTTATTCCAGTCTTTATCACCCAAGGAAAAAATCTTTCGCTTTTAGACATCTCACAACTCGAATCAGATCTCAGTCGTTTATACGTTCAATTGTTGGATTATACCCAAAGCCACATCCCTCAACTTTATCAGTATTTACAGGAGTCTAATTTTGAAAAATGGTTTTTAGAAACCTTTGATTTAAATGTGATTCCCGATGTACTATCCTCTATTTTTCAATTTTTAGGAGCTTTTAGTATTGGAACTTTTTCAGTGCTTTTCCTTGCATTTTTCTTTCTAAAAGAACAGAATTTGGCTCAAAACGGGATTTTGCGATTTGTGCCCGATCAAAAAGAAGGTCAAATCATCGCTTCCTTAACTAAAATTCGAAAAATGTTGACGCGGTATTTCTCAGGAATTGTGCTGCAAATCACCATTTTGTTTTGTATTTACACCTTGGCCTTGGTCAAGGGAGGCATTGAAAATGCTTTACTGATCGCTTTTTTGTGCTCATTATTTAATATCATTCCCTATTTAGGACCAATCATAGGTGCTATCATTATGGCCATCTTAACCCTAACAAACTATATAGGTCCTGAATTCAATGAGTTCATTTCTCAAAAATTGACCTACGTCATGTCTGGAGTTCTGATTGGCCAGCTGGTCGATAACTTTATTTCTCAGCCCTTTATCTTTTCTAAAAGTGTGAAGGCTCATCCTGTTGAAATTTTTCTGGTGATTTTAATTTCTGGATTACTCTTGGGAATTGTGGGTATGATCGTTGCAGTACCTGCATATACCTCTATCAGAATAATACTATCCTACTTATACGCCGACCATCCTTTGATTCAAAAAATCACTCAATAATTGCATCCCTCTTTATTTTCAAATACAGAAATTCAGCGATTTATTTTTGAGTACGATTTAAAGAATATCGATGCGCTCTACTTTGGTAAACCGGTATTTAATGAAATTTCAAATTCAGAAATCGCTGCGCAAATTGAACGTAGAGCCCATGTTCAACGCAAATTACCTTCGTGGTTTAAGAAATCTGAAGTACTCTATCCTCCCAAAGAAAACTTGGCTCAAAGCTCCTCAGAACTGACAGCGCTTAAAAAAACAGCACTTTTAAAAGGCCTTATGCAAGAGTTACACATCTCTAACGAACGTGCTGCAGATTTAACCTCAGGTTTTGGAATTGATGCACATGTTATGGGCGAACACTTTAAACGCTTTGATAGTGTAGAGGTAAATCAAGAATTATTGAGCTTACAACAGCACAACTGTAACAGCTTTAAAATAAAAAACAGATCATTTCATCATTCGAAAGCCTTTGAGTTTTTAAAACAAGCTTATAATGTTCTCTACATTGACCCTAGTAGAAGAGACGCCCATCGAAAACAGCTTATCGATTTAAGACAGTGTGAACCTAATTGTATTCAACATTACGATCAGTTAAGTGCTCTTTCAGATTTATTTCTAATTAAGGCCTCTCCGATGGTTGATATTTCACAATCGCTCAAAATGCTACCATACTGCTTTAGAGTTGATCTAATCACTGTTCATTTTGAATTAAAGGAAATCCTTTTTTTTAATGCGAAACAAAAAGGCAGTGTCAAACCTGAGATTCATGTACATCACTATAGAAAAGACTCTCTTCAGTGGTCTGTATTTTCTTTAGATAAGCACAAAGCTGAATATCAAGATATCACTATAAAACCCCTGAGTAATTTCCTTTTCGAACCTCATCCTGGAATGATGAAAGCCCAATGTAGTGCTGAAATTTCATCTCGATTTCAATGCGCTGCACTGCACCATAACACTCAATTATTCACCGCAGATGAGGATCGAATTTTATTTGAAGGACGTCGATTTAAAGTCATCGATCACTTTTCATTCTCTAAACGAAATATGAAGGCCATAACTGGAGGTCATTTTCATGTCGTCAGCAAAAATTTTAAACGCTCAGTGCATGAAATACGAAAACAGTTTAAACTTAAAGAAGGTAAGGAGGAGTATCTATTTTTTACTCAAGAAAGAGAACCCATTGTAATTCGAGCTATTCGGATTGATCGCAATCAAATTGAAAATTAGCCAAAGGATAGGTTCTGGCATCGGGTAAATTGAAATGCCACCATTCTGTTGATATCCCTTCAAAGCCAGCCTCAAACATAGCCTCATCAAGCATTTTACGGTTTTTTGCTTGCGCGCTTGTCAAGTGCTCGTAATTTCTATGCGCTGGTTCTCCGAAATGGTCAAAGTCAGTACCCATGTCTAAGTCCTGTCCGTCTTCTGTTATTAGAGAAATATCCACTGCCCCTCCTCTGTTGTGCATTGATCCTTTATCGGGATTGGCAACATATCTAGTGTCAGGCAGAATTTTCCACATCTCATATTGCACTGACTGCGGTCTGTAACAATCAAAAAGCAAGATTTTATAGCCAAGTAATTGAAGCGCAGAAGCAGCCTTGATCAAACTTTTGGCCGTTTTAACTCTAAGTACGCAGCGCGCACAAGGATACACCTTTTGCTTTAAAAAATTATTCGACATTGCATATCTCATATCGTACTCGAATCTGTGACTCACCGCTCTTAAGTCAATAAAATCATCTTCATTCATCACTGTAAATTCGAGCTGTTCAATCGCATCGAAAAATTCTTGGTTAAATGCAAATTCACCTAACTCATGACCTATTTTATTTTCGGTCTTAAAGTGGATAAAAGGATTTCTTTTTTTCAAGGATTGCACAAAGCGCTCAACCTCTTCAAAGGGCATTTTATCATCAATTTCTGAGTGAAAAATGTTGACGGGTAATTTTTCAGAGATCCAATGCGCATAAATGGGAAGTGGAGCTCTACCACTTACAACAGTTAGCGAACTCCATTGATCAGGATATTCCATGGCCAATTCCCAAGCAGCGCTAGCCCCTCTGCTAAAGCCTACCAGATGAATCTTCACTTGATTTAAATCAAATTCATCTAAGATGGAATACAGCAGTTCCATCACCATGGTCTTATTCCAAAAAGCCTTTTTATTGTTGAGATGCGGAAGAATAAAAAAATAAGGATGTGTAAAAGATTCGTTCAAAATGCTTGGAAGTTGCGGTTCTTCTCCGCTTTGACCTCCACCGTGTAAAAATATAACTACATCTCTTACAGCTCGCTCTTTTGAATTGTCATATATGATGTAATCCAATTGGGTTGAAGCATTGACAAATGCTCTTTTTTGTATTTTTAGTTGAGCACATACATTAGTGCTTAACAAAAGAAAAGTAACTATTTTAATACACGTAAATCGCACTGACTTAATCAATTCTTATCATGAAAATAACCTATTTAGGACATTCTTGTCTGCTTATCGAAACAAATAGTTCAAAAATAATTGTCGACCCATTTATTTCTGGAAATCCTCTAGCCAAAAACATTGAGATAGACCGAATCGCAGTGGATTATATCTTACTTACACATGCGCATCAAGATCACATTTTAGATACTGAGCGTATTGCTGCAAACAATCCAGGCTGCAAACTCATTGCAAATTTTGAGCTCTACAGTCACTTTGCAGCTAAAAATATTGATGGTATAGGATGTAACCCAGGCGGAGGAATGGATTTTAAAGACTTTAGTCTTCACTGTGTTCAAGCCATACACTCTTCTTCTTTTGCGGATGGGTCCTACGGTGGTATGGCCTGTGGATTCGTACTTAAATCAAATCAAAAGAGTCTGTATATCGCAGGAGATACATCTCTGTTTTCAGACATGAAATTGATTCCAATGCTCCACGGCGCATTAAACCTTGCTGTTTTGCCTATTGGAGACCTATTTACTATGGGATATAAGGAAGCTTTACTTGCCTCAGACTTCCTAAATTGTAAGAATATCTTGGCAGTACACTTCAACACCTTTCCTCCTATTACCATTGACGTTAAAGAGGCAGAACAGTATTTTCAATCTAAAGGTAAGAGTTTGATAATCAAAGATATAAATGAATCTTTAACACTTTAGATCAGTAATTCTTTAAACTATTTATACGTTTCAAAGAGGGCTTGCCGTGTTGTTTTGTTTTAACAGGCTAAAAAATTGTTAGAACTTAAGGCTATTAGAAAGTTTTAAATATGACACACGTTAGACGCCCGATAGGTTTTTTCATCTTGCCTGTGATTTATACTTTTTTCGTTTGGGCTCCATTTTATGGAATTTATCATTGGATAACCACTCAAAATGAACAATACGGTCTTTTTTCGCCTTGGAATATCATTTGGATTCCGATTGTGCTAGTTCTTATGCTGGCTTTAAATAAGGCCTTTTTGGAAATCGTCGTTGAAGATTTGATCAATTTGTCACCTGCCAGTCGTTTTTTACATTTTGTAACCCCCATCGCCATAGGTCTTTTGGTTCTTGAATTTTATGAAAATTTTCAACGTATATGGTTGGATATTCTGCCTGATTTTCGAGAAAAAGTAGCCCTTTCTGATTTTAAGCTCTACAACAATCCTCCAGTTCCAGGAGTTGGATTCGTTTTGACTCAAATCGTATTGGCCATCTACATTATCTCCTCTATCGTTTTGCCTTATTGCGTAGATGAAGAATTGGAATAATAAAACTCCGGCTACAGGGTATTCAAAAAAGTAGTAAATTCAGCTAACATAAAATTTAAATCATGGTAACCTATACTTGTGAAAAGTGCGATATGGCTGTAAAAGCGAGCTGCGCGAACTGCGATGTCCCTTTAAAAAATGACTACCTCAAACTTGATGACGGTTCAGAGGTTCAAATTTCAATTTGTCCATCTTGTGAGGGAAAAATTAAATCTCCGCAATGCTGCGGACAGGACATGAGTTGCGCCATGTAAGGCTAATCTCATTATAAAACTAACTTCAAACCTAACTCCTCATGTTTCGAAATGCATTAAGCAGCATACTTTGTGTGTTGATGCTATCCCATTGTTTTGTGCTATGGGCCAATCCACAACCCAAAAAGAAAAAACCTAGAAATGTCATTTTTATATTGACTGATGACCATCGTTTTGATTACATGGGTTTTACGGGTAAAATACCTTGGCTAGAGACCCCAAATATGGACCGATTGGCCAAAGAAGGGGCCTACCTTCCGAACAGTTTTGTAACCACCTCCTTGTGCTCACCTTCAAGGGCTTCCATTTTAACAGGTCAATTTTCACATACCCATACCATAATAGATAATCAGGCACCTGACCCAGGTAACCTGACTTATTTTCCAACCTATTTACAGAAGGCGGGCTATCAAACGAGTTTCTTTGGAAAATGGCATATGGGAGACAGCTCTGACAATCCTCGTGCAGGTTTTGATCACTGGGAAAGCTTTAAAGGACAAGGTGTGTATTACAATCCTGAATTAAATATCAATGGAGAACGTATCGCCTACAAAGACTCCACTTATATCACAGATTTATTAACAGAACACGCTATTTCTTGGTTGGATGAAAGAGATCGGTCTAAACCATTTTTTATGTATCTGTCTCACAAAGCTGTTCATGCGGCCTTCAAACCTGCAAAAAGACATTTGGGGGTTTACAAGAACAAAAAAATACCTATTCCACCTACATTCGAGCAATCTAAAACCGGAAAATGGAGGGATTTAAAATGGCCTGAATGGGTGGCTAAACAACGTGTTTCATGGCATGGAGTCGACTATATGTACCACGATAATCAAGATTTACACGAATTGGTTCAGGCCTATTGTGAAACCCTTCTTGGTGTAGATGACAGTATAGGTGCGGTGATGTCTTACCTTGAGTCCGAAGGAATCGACGATTCAACGCTTGTTATATATATGGGTGATAATGGTTTTAGTTGGGGTGAACACGGACTAATCGACAAAAGACACTTTTACGAGGAATCTGTAAAAGTACCTTTACTGGTGCGCTGCCCAGAATTGTTTGAAGGGGGAATCACACCCACCGCTATGGTTCAAAATATCGATATCGCCCCGACCATTTTAGCCGAAGCAGGTGTGAAACAACCCGAACACATGCCCGGTGTTTCATTTGTAGATGTGCTCACTGGAGAGAATCCAGCTGGAGCGAGAAAAGAAATTTTCTATGAGTATTATTGGGAAAATGATTTTCCGATGACACCCACCGTTTTTGGAATGCGAACAAATAAGTATAAATACATTCGCTATCACGGAATATGGGACAGAAATGAGTTGTACGATCTTGAGAATGACCCTGATGAGATGTACAATTTGATTGCTGACCCAAGTAAACAAGACACTATTAAATCGATGCTTAATTCGCTCTACAAGTGGTTAGAAGATTCTGACGGAATGAATATTCCGCTCAAACCTACAGATCGTCCAAGATGGGGAGATTTCAAGCACGCCAAAGAATATTAAATGCAATTAAAACACATTGGAATGATTTTACTCTGTATTTCGCTTGTGCAGTGTAAAACAAAAAAAGAGTCGAAAAAACCAATAGCTACTGAAGCCCCTGAAGGAATGGTCTATATTCCCGGCGGAAGATTTATGCAGGGTGCTGTCGCCAGTGATCAAATGGCTATGGCCCATGAAAAACCAGCACATCCTGTTGAGGTAGATGCCTTTTTTATGTCGACACACGAGGTGACCAATGCACAGTATTTGGCCTTTGTCAAAGCTACCGGATATATTACTTTGGCCGAACGCGCAATCGACTGGGAAGAGCTCAAAAAACAAGTTCCTCCAGGAACTCCTAAGCCTCACGACTCTATTTTACAACCTGGCTCTCTCCTCTTCTACTCTCCAAAGCAAGAAGTAGAAAATCTGTACGATTACACCCAATGGTGGGAGTGGAAAATAGGTGCTAATTGGCGGCAGCCCTATGGACCGGGAAGTGATTTATCTGGACTCGAAAATTTTCCTGTTGTACATATAGCCTATGAAGACGCTTTGGCTTACTGTCAATGGAAAGGTGAACGCTTACCTACGGAGGCAGAGTGGGAATTTGCTGCAAGAGCTGAACAAGAAAACAACATTTACTTTTGGGGAAATGACCATAAACTTCTCAGTTCTCATGCCAATACATGGGATGGACTTTTTCCTGTTGAAAATTCTGAAGAAGATGGCTACACCAATAAAGCACCCGTACAATCATTTCCTCCCAATGCTTTTGGATTATACGATATGGCTGGAAATGTCTGGGAATGGACTTCAGATTGGTATAATACAAACTATTATTTTGAAGCCGCCAATAATGGCTTGAGCAATAATCCAAAAGGAGCGGCAAAACCTTTTAACAGAACCAACCCCTTAGCACAAGAAAAGGTGATAAAAGGGGGGTCTTTCTTATGCAGCGCTTCTTATTGTGCGAGTTATCGCATAAGCGCAAGAATGGCTAATTCATTGGACTCTGCCATGGAACACTTAGGTTTTAGAACCGTGAAAAGTATTCCTTAGAATCCCGAACGAGAATCGCTATTATATTTCGCCTTTTTTAAGCGCATCTACAGCATAATTCACTGCTCTTGCTGTAAAGGCCATATAAGTCAAAGAAGGATTTTGTGTCGCTGAAGAGGTCATGAATGATCCGTCTGTTGCAAAAACATTCTTTACCGCGTGCATCTGATTGAATTTGTTCAGAACTGAGGTTTTAGGATCTTTCCCCATTCGTGCAGTTCCCATCTCGTGAATTCCTTTTCCAATCGGAGCGTTCGAATCGTAAATATTGACGTCTTTAACTCCTGCGTTTTCTAGCATTTCGGCAGCCTGTACTTTCCAGTCTTCTTTCATGCGCTTTTCGTTTTCCTTGAACTCAGCATCAAAGACGATTGTAGGCATACCGTACTGATCTAATTTGTCGTAATTGAGTTTGATGTGGTTTTCGTGATAGGGTAACACTTCTCCGAAACCACCCATACCTATTGACCAATCTCCTACATCAAGTATAGCTTCTTTGAGGTTAGCACCGTATTGATACTCTGCAATCACCCTGGACCAATCTCCTCGAGATGCACCTCCTTGATATCCATATCCTCTTAAGAAATCAACCTTTTGAGATTTACTGTCAAGGTTTCTGAATCTCGGTATATAGAATCCGTTAGGTCTTCTTCCCTTGTAATAAGAATCTTTGAATCCGTCATATTTACCTCCAGCACCACTACCTAATTGGTGGTCCATAATGTTGTGCCCTAATTCTCCAGAATCGTTCCCCATTCCATTCGGAAAGCGCTCACTCTTAGATCTCATCAATAGCGAAGCCGTTCCAATAGCAGAGGCATTTAAGAAAATAAGCTTGGCGGTAAACACCAATTCTTCTTTGGTTTCGGTATCTATAACACGTATTCCGGTTGCCTTTTGAGTATTTTGATCAAAGAGAACCTCAGCTGCGATTGAATGCGGTCTAATCGTTAGATTACCTGTTGCTTGCGCCACAGGTAGTGTTGATGAATTTGCACTGAAATAGGCTCCAAATGGACATCCTCTATCACATCTATTTCTGTTTTGACAGGTACTTCTTCCGTCTCCTGGCTTGGTTCCTTCTGTAATGTGTGCTACTCGTCCAATGGTCAATACACGCTCATCGGTATATGTTGAAGCAATACTTTGCTGCAGGTGTTTTTCTAAACAATTCAAATCCATAGGAGGCAAAAACTCACTGTCTGGTAATTGTCTTAAACCTAGAGCCTGTCCACTAACTCCGATGAATTTTTCTACATAACTGTACCAAGGTGCAATGTCTTTATAGCGAACTGGCCAGTCAACACCATATCCATCCCTTGCATTCGCTTCAAAATCTAAATCACTCCAACGATAGGTCTGTTTTCCCCAAATGATTGATCTACCCCCAACTTGAGTACCTCTGATCCAATCAAATGGTTTGATTTCATCATAAGAATAGTCCGAGTCTTTATTGTAGAAGTGCCTGTTTCCCTCGTTTACTCCCCATCTTTTTTGTTTGAAATAATCTTTTTCTAATATATCAGCTGGAGTTTTTCCTCCGTGGGGCATGTCCCATGGATCCAAATTAGCCGTAGGATAGTCGTCTCTGTGTTTTACCATACGACCTCGTTCTAATACGAGAGTTTTTAATCCCTTTTCGCAGAGTTCTTTGGCTGCCCAACCTCCGCTAATTCCAGAACCCACTACGATAGCATCGTAATCATGGTCGATTATCGTTGTATTTAAATTCATGCTTGATATATTAGTATAGTTAATTAAATATATTAATAATTCCCTAATCTGTTGAACTAAAATATTATTTGGAATAAATCTAATCCGGATCTATTAAACAAGAATCGCATAACTGCTCATCGACGAAAATGCGGTCGCCATTTTTGGAGTAGTAACAACCGTTTAAATTTGAGCTTAAATTGTACTCAATATTATCTGCTTCATCAATGTAAACACCACAAAAATCTGCTACTGGAGAACAACTCGCGCAGTAAAATAATAGCGCTAGTAGATAATAATTTAATACTTTTGGAGCCTTGTTTGTTCTATTTAGAAGCATCATTTAATCAGAAGTTTGTAAGTGAATTGATCAAAATATTAGCGTGATGAAAAAGTATTATTTTTTATTGTTTTTTGCAACACTAATTTCATGCACCTCACAATTAGGTACGTCAAGCGCTGAACCAATCGAGATAGAGCCCATTGAGGTGGTGCTCAGAAAAGACGTATTCATTGACAAGGGGATTTTTCAAATTTCATATAATGAAGAGTATCAGCAACCTAACTGGGTTGAATATATAGCGTCGAATAGGCCCAAAAATGTATCCAGGGGAGATTTAGATTTTTTTGCAGAGCCTGATGTATATACAAGCGATAATAACGATTATAGAAACAATCCTTGGGACAGAGGTCATATGGCTCCGGCTGCGACTTTTGCAGACACCTTTGAAAATATCCGCACAACATTTACCTACGCCAATTGTGCAATGCATTGGGACCAGTTAAATCAAGGCGAATGGGCAGAACTTGAAAGCCAAATTAGAGATTGGTCGATTGAAGGCGATGTCAAGGTTCGAATTACTTTGGTTTTTGAAGAAGATCATATCATCAGAGAAACTGGAGTGCACATCCCTACTGGGTTTGAGAAGAAATTGACCTTTGCAGATAACACTACCAAATGTTTTTATTTTCCCAATGAAGACACAGACAGAAATTGGGACGAATACGAGGTTACATGTGGGTCTTAAAATAATACCGTACGGTGAAAAAAATGATTTAATGAGGTATTTGATATCCATCGTATTTTTTGTGTGTTTTGGCCATGTATCAGCCCAAGAGATATCTTATAGAGATGAAATGAGGTCTTTTGTTAGTGAGATAAGCGCCTACGCCAAAGAAAGAAATTCAAACTTTTATATCGTTCCTCAAAATGGTATTGAGCTTATCGCAGTTGATGGCGATCTTAGCCAGCCTTTGTATATGAACTACATCAGTGCTATAGATGGTCATGCACAAGAAAGTTTGTTTTTCAGTCATCAATTTTTGAGCAAACTCTCCCAAAAAAGACGATCGGACTACTTGATTCCTTTTTATTCAAAACTGAAGTCTTTAGAGAAGCTAATTCTTATCACAGATTACAGCTCAAATCCAGTCAAACAGAGCGAATCTGCACAAAAAAATGCTGCATTAGGATTTGTTTCTTATGCTGCATCAAACAAAAGACTCTCTGAAATCCAAGAATTAAACGTTATCCATACCAACAGCACAGTTGAAGGTCTTTTAGACGTTACTAATTTTTTATACCTCATCAATCCCGAAAATTTCGAACAGAAAGAAGATTATATCGAAGAATTGGCTAAAACCTCTTATGATTTGTTGGTCATTGACCTCTTTTTTAGAGAAGAACAACTCAATGCTCAAGACTTGCAAAAATTAAAAAGAAAACCTGATGGAAGTCCAAGAATAGTGCTTGCTTATATGTCTATTGGAGAAGCGGAAGATTATAGGTTTTACTGGAATGAAGATTGGTACTACAACACCCCGAGTTGGCTCATGGAAGAAAATCCTTCTTGGAAAGGAAATTACGTGGTTCAATATTGGACTAAGCACTGGAAAAATATCATTTTTGGCTCAACAAATGCTTATTTAGATCTCATAATTCAATCGGGGTTTAACGGGGTATATTTAGACATTATTGACGCTTTTGAATACTATGAAAAGTAAGAGATGTATTACAAGGGTAAAATGTGTTTTTCATCTTTGAAATAAAGACTCAAATCGATTAATGAATATTTTGCATTTCCGAATTTATCTGGCATATGGAAGTGCAACAAAAATCAAGCTCAAAAATAAATGTACTGTTGATTACAGAAGGCACTTATCCCTATTACGGAGGTGGGGTGTCAACTTGGTGTGACGATCTTATTCAGAACATTTCTTCATCCAACTTTTCAGTGGTTTGTATTACAGACACCTATAAATCCAACCCAAACTTTACATTTCCAAAAAACATTCAGAACATTTATCAGTTTCCAATTTGGGATGCAGAAGAGCCAATAGAATACATAGGAAGTGAGGCGACTTATGAAGCCGTTGTAAGCCGGAAAAACAGAACTAATTCTATCGTTATTGAAACACTCTTTCTTCCGCATTTTGAAAAATTTATGAGAATGCAATTTGCAGATGCGTATTCCATCGAAGAATTGAACGGCTGTTTAAAAAAAATGTGGGAGTATTTTAGTCGATTTGATTACAAGTCGACTTTAAAACATGAGTTGATTTGGAATTCGTTTAAAAAAATCATCTCAGAATCCTTTGATGACCAAATCCTAGATAACACCTCATTAGAAGATATTACTGCTGCCGGACGTTTGCTTTATAGGTTTTTGCAACCCATCACTGTCGATTTACCTGAAACAGATATTTCTCATTTAACTATTGCTGGTTTTGCTGGTTTAATTGCCCTGAATCAAAAATTTAAATATAATACGCCTATTTTTTTGACCGAACACGGGGTATTTATGCGTGAACGATTATTGGCTATTGGAAGTTCTAACTATTCCATCTTTTTAAAATTATTCTTGACCAAAATTTCTGAAGCAATTTCAAGATTGGTGTATCACAACGTAGATCAAATCAGCACGGTTACCCATTTCAATAAAAGTTGGGAAACCAAATACGGAGCAGATCTCAATAAAATCAAAGTACTATACAACGGCGTAGACACACAAAAATTCAAACCTTCAAAAGCGAAGCAGTCTAAAAAATTTAAAGTTGTTGCTGCTGCACGCATATTTGAATTAAAAGACATCCTGACCATGATAAAAGTCTGCCATCAGGTCAAACGAACTTTTAGTCAAATCGAATTTATTGTTTACGGAAATAAAGACGCTGTTCCAGAGTATACAGAAGCATGCGAAGCCCTTATTCGAGATTTACAGCTGGAATCAAATTTTAAATTAGCAGGGTTTCACAGTGAACCTCATAAAATTTATTTAGATGGAGATTTATCGATCTTAACTTCGATTTCAGAAGGATTCCCATATACGGTAATCGAATCGATGAGCTGCGGAATTCCTGTGGTCGCCACAGATGTAGGGGGTGTAATCGAAGCTATTGATGAAAGTACAGGAATTATTTGTAAACCTAAGGATGTAGAGGCATTGGCGAAGGCCGTGATCAAATTATTAACAGAAGATTCATTTAGGATCGAAATGGGAGAACGTTCACGAGAAAAAGTAGTAAAGCACTTTAGCATTGAAACATTTACTACTCATTTTGAACACAGCTATTTCAATTTGACTAATGCTAAAACTAAATCAATTTCGAGAAAAACAGTAAAAAAGCTTGTCAGCTAAATGAAGGATTTCAATTCAAATATCACCGCTTTAGTTGCTTCGGTCAATGATAAATTAGGCATTGCCACAAACGTCAATAGTGTTCAGGCTTGTATAGAATCTATGGGAGTTCGTTCTAAAGACGTTCATGATGATTTCGGCTTTGAGGATATTTCTGAGCTCTCCTCCTTTATCTTTAAAAAAAATCAAGAACGATTACCTTTAATTTTAAGTCAAAAAGGTGTCAGCACGCTAACTAAAACTTTTGTGTGGTCAGACTACTTTTTCTTAAAAAACAAACTGTTTTTTGCCAACTATTCTAAAGGTCTATTCCATATTTTACCCGTACTCACTCAAATCCTAACTATTTTGTTTTTTGGGTATTCTCTTTGGGCCTATCTCGGTTTTAATAATCTTCAATCTACCGCCGTAGTACTAGGGGTTATTTTTGGATTGATTTATTCAGGTGGATACGTACAAGTCATTGGTCGACAAGCCACATTTTATTGGAATTTTAAAGAATATCACAAAGCTGTTTATATTATAAATCAGTCCAATCGTTCTGCGCTAAAGAATCTTCTAAAGATTTTAGCCGTTGGATTTTTAATGAATCTATTTACTCATATTCTACCTCCCTTCTTGTATCTCATTACAGCGAGTTACACCCTGTTAATTAGCTCGATTTTAATCGTCTTGGCTCCTTTTCACGTCATTAAAAAAAGATGGGTAATCAATTTTGTTTTGGGTATTCCAACACTTTTTTCTCTACTTTTTTTAAACTATGATATTCCGGTATACTACATTCATTGGTCGGGAATAATCATGGCTTGTATCATTGGGAGGGTCTATGTTTGGAATTATTTTAGACGGATTACTAAAGCTGATGTAAACTTTAAATCGCTATTAAAAGAGAGTATCATACATAAGAACTACTTGTATTTTACCTATGGCATTTTATTGTATCTATTTATTTTTTTAGACCGTATCATCGCATGGTCACTGTACAACAAAAGCTCTAACCAGGTTATTTATTACGAGAAGGATTACGAGATAGGAATGGATATCGCAATAATTATGTTTTTCTTACTGGCAGGTGTCCTTGAGTTCTCCGTATCCTATTTCTCAAAATTCATGGATATCAGACAAAAAATAATATCCTTTAAAAACCGGCAACAATTCAATTTGAAATTTAGAAATATGTATGTGCTTCACAGTACGATTTTACTTCTTTCAAGTGCATGTATAGCTTACTTCATCTACTTGTTTATGTTCAACGAACAGGGGTACAATACTATTTTCGAAGTTCCTATAGAACAAAAGAGTATTAAGGTAGCAATTATAGGTGCCATGGGCTACTTGTTTCTTACTTGGGCAATGCTGAATGCACTCTATATGTTCACCTTGAATAAAGTAAAAGTTGTCTTGCATTATATGGCCATTGCAACTGCGCTTAATTTGGTTATCGGCTATTTTGCGAGTCGGGTGATTTCATATGAATATGCGTCAATCGGAATGTTGATGGGGAGTTTACTGTTTTGTGTTTTAACAGTGCGAGAAATCTTTAAGTTTTTAAGAAAATTAGATTATCACTACTATGCAGCCTATTAACGACATCGTAAATATTCTTAATCAAAAATGGACTATTTTCTACAATAAGGTCAATGTTGAGCAAATCAAAGGATATGATCTCATTATTATCGAAAGTGAACATTATTCCTTAGAAGAAATCACATTTCTAAAAGCAAATAACGCTATTGTCTTAGGGTATTTTAGTCTGAGTGAACTAAATATAAATCACCATCAATTTCACAACCAATCGCATCTTCTATTTGAAAAGCACAAAAATTGGGACAGTTATTATCTCGATATCACACATAAAAAATATAGGGATTACGCAAGAAAACAGATGATTTCCTCGCTAGAGAAGGGTGTCGACGGTCTTTTTCTTGATAATATAGACAATACTTCTCCATGGGGGATATTCAAAGGTCGAGAAGATCTTTTGCTGTCAGTTATTAAAGATATTAAAAATGAATACCTGTTTATTAAACTCTTGATTAACGGAGGCATTTGGATGCACGAAAAGATTGCCACGTTAACCTTGGGATGGTTTGTCGAATCACTATTTACGCATTACGACTTCGAATACCAGAAAACAATTGCGCGATGTAAAAGTGAATTCAGCGCTGCTTTTGAACAATTGTATGCTATTTCGAAGCCTTATGATTTACCTGTTTATTTGATTGAATACTGCTCGCCAGATTTGTTGGCAGAATTTAATCATCATCTTCCTTCAAACTGGAACCTTCAGTGTTTACCAATTCATTTAAATTATCAGTATGCAATTGGTTGATTTCATATCGAATGAGATTGGTTTTTTAATGGGACCTTTTCGGGTATTAATGCTTTGTGCTTTTGTAGCATATGTATTAACACTGAAAAACTTCGCTAATCGATCTGCCTTTGACTTAAGTTCTGGAGCGATTGCATTAGGTTTTTATTTTAGTACTGTTATTCTTTTGGCGCACCTGCTTGTCATGGCCAATATGTTTGATCGTTTTACGGTTTATTTCATCTTCTTCTTTATCATTTTTATTGCACCTTCACTAAAGTTGAAATCCTACTTTAGGCTTCTAAGGCAGGGTAAATATTCTCTCAGAGCGACAAGTTCAGAGCAGTTTAATTCACTGTACGATTCACTCTTGGAATTATATAAAAGATTAAAGCGATTTAGATGGCTCGTAGTAGTCCAAAAGCATTTTCAAAAAAGATCAATTTTATTCTTCTCCATTTTTATCAGTGCTTTAATAACGATGTTTATTCGAATGAGTTTCATTGAAAATGATTTGTATACCCTTTCAAAATTATGGGTAAAAGAAATTAACGTTTTAAACGAATTAAACAACAGTTTACCGTTTAGTACAACTTCCGGTTTATTTGGAGAATATTTGAGTATACACCTCTATGCTAAATTAACTGGCCTCAATATCAATTTAGCCGTAATTTCTTTTGGATTGATTGAATTCTTTTTTTTAGGTGGAATGATCTATTGGTTTATCAAAGAAGTATCTAATTCGAAATATACTATTCCACTAATTTGTATGCTGCTATTAGCTGTAGGTTTTCGTTACCTCCCTTTTAATCTCAATTTATTACTAAAGCATCACTCTGAATACCTGGGCTTTTTATTGCTACTCCCGCTCTTGTATCTCCTACTATGGAATCCTATGCATCATGTACTTCAACGCAATAAAATATTGAAAATGTGCATCTGGGTATTAGGGCTTTTTACGATTAACTTTTTTGTAGCACTTTATGTACTACCTGTTTTTTTAATTTGTGCAACATTAATTCAGTCTAATAACCGCATTTTACATGGACAGATGTGGAAAGCCTATATTTATGGTCTTTTTGTTTTCAGTATATTCATTTACGGTTACAGTTCGATTAATCAATTTTCTATAGCAGAGTTTTTTATGAACAACTGGATTCAAATCGACAGCTACAGTTATTTTCCGCAGATGCGATTTGAAGTTTCTGATTTTCTTTTTGGAGCTGTATTAATCTCTACATTAGGCTTCACAATTAGTTTGGTCGCTTATTACATTGATAAATCACGATCGTCATTACTCGTATTAGCATTAAGTATATTAGTTATTATAAGTGGTTGCTTTTTATTCGAATCTTATTTTGATCTCGATGTCTTGTTTATTCTACTACCCCTTTTTACTGTTCTCGAATTATCGATTTTGTTTACAGCCTTAAAATGGTTATTTGATGCTGTAATCAAGAAACCTGCTATTTCTTATGCCATAGGGATGATTGCAATTTCAACGGCGACCTATCTATTAATCAGTAGCTTGTATTCGATTGAGATTGAGAAAAAAACTCCCCTTAAGAAAGACATACTCAGCGTTTACACCGACTTGTTTTTAACCAATTTTCCGTATACCTATAGTGTAGTTAATAATAAATACGCCGAACCCATGTCACAAGGTTCACATTTTTATATGAATTACGAGGAGTTCTCAAGTGATTATTTGTTTAAAGATTCGATTTATTACCAAAATCGAAAAGATGAAAACTATCTAAAATCAAATCCAGAAGTCATTCCTACCAATACCTACTATATTTTTATGCCGAAATCTGAGAATGAGGATGATGAACTTTTCAATGTAAATGCCTTTACGCAAAATAAAATTCAATCTACCTTGCGGGAGTTAAAGAAAAAAGGACGCTCAATACGCATGTATTATGAATCCGAAAACTTAAGCGTTTACGAACTGACCAATAAATCAAATGCTACAAAAATTAACGACATATTGCTCTCTAGAGAAAATTAAGATCTTTGGAATCTTGGGCTTCTTTCTCTTTGTTGGGTGTCAACCCGATATATTTGACCTTAGAGAGTTACCCGAAATACCTGGAGTTGATGGGAGTTCTGCCGTTGTTGGAATTATTTCAGACGATCAAGGAATCGGACAAAACGAAGAGCTCTACCACATTTCAAAAGTTTTTGATTACACTAAAGTTCCCTTTGCAAAAGAAAACATTCAAACCTTTAATCAACAGCCAAAGATTGGATCTAAAATCAGAGTGCTTCTGATCAATAATTTGGCCAAATTAAATGAGAAATCATTTGAGAAAATAATCAATTTTATAGCAGAAGGTGGTACGCTCATACTTACAAAACCTGAGATCGAACAAGACCAGGCCTTTTTGTTGGGAATGAAGCCAGAAGAAAAGAAGGTTACCAATAAAACAGCCTTTGGAATTCGTTTTAATAGCGCGATATTCCCGGAATTAAATAAGCTCGCAGTGCCATTGGACAATGAAGTTCACGAAGGATTTGCCGGGGTTAATTTTTCAAATGATGTGCGAATATTAGCCACTTCCCAATCTGAGCTTAGCTACCCCTTGATTGTAGAAAACGATTTTGAATTTGGCCGAGTACTTTTATTCAACTCAAATCAAGGGCTTTCAAAGTTATACAGAGGAGTTATTTTTAGTTTAATTTTAAAGGGACTTGAAGGAGTACCCTATCCTGTTGCTAATGCCTCTTCTATTCATTTGGATGACTTTCCTGCTCCCTTGTACAATATTAAATTGGAACCCATTTGGAGCGAATTGGGACTTAATAGTAAAGATTACGTCGAGCAAGTTTGGTGGCCTGACATGAAAGAATTTGCCAGCGAAAACGATATCACTTTAACTGCTTATGCCTGTTTTGATTACAACGTAAATAATGTACCTCCTTTTACATTCAACGAATGGGATGCCTTTGAGCGCAGAGACGAACAAGGAAATAAAATTAAAAATTCTTCATTTTTAGGGAGAGATCTTATCGCTAATGGCCATGAGATGGCACTTCATGGCTACAATCATGTTTCACTGTTGAAAGAAGAGTGGACGGAATCTGATTATATGGTTACTGCACTGCAAACCGCTATGAAGAAATGGAATTTGGCTGGCTTTGGACCACCTCCTGTTTCTTATGTACCACCATCCAATTATATCGACAGTATTGGAATTGCGAACCTAAAGAAAGCAATTCCTTCAATCAAATACATACAAAGTGTTTATTTAGGTGATTTAGATGAAGGCGGAGATCGAGAATTTGATGTAGATCCCTATGCGAATTACTTTTTTGATAATCCGAGAATCAGCAGTGGTTTCAATTTAACCCCATCAGACATCTACTTTATCGAATCCCTCTATTTGTACACCGGGGTTTGGAGTCATTTCATTCACCCTGACGATGTTTTTGAAACACCAGATAATTATCAAAGTACTTCAGCAAAGTACGATTTTGACTTGCGAAATGAAGAAGGTTTAAATTGGTATACCTCTGAAGGCAAGGAAGGCTTATTTGACAAATACAAAAAAGAATTGAAGGCCTTTAAACGAAGGCATCCATTTAGCAATTTTATCGGCTCGACTAAGGCGTCTGAAGTTGTCGTTCAATGGCGATCAGATCAATTTATTCATGCCGAGAGCAATGGAAAATACAGTGTGCTCAGTGCTTTAGAAAATAACAGCAGCCGTGAACAGTTCTTTTGGAATGTTTATGTTGGACCTAGCAATTACGAAGCACTAGAACAATACCTAAAAAGCAAAGAATTGAGGTTTGCTAAAAAAAGCATGCACGAGGGTTATTTATTCACTATAGTTTCAAATGATAATTTAATTTCAATTCCAAAGTTTAATTCGTTCAACAATACCCAAAATGGGGTGGCCGAAAACAAAAATATTTTAATTACAAAGCAAGACGAATTCGCTATCGAACTTGAAGAGCGAAAACCTTACGAAATAAGATTAGAGAATCTAATTGGCGAAAATAAAATTGCCGAGGCTATCTCTTTATTTGATGAGGCTCTCGATTTAGATTATAATTTTGACGTAAAGATTTGGCAAGAATACCTCAATTGGACCTTATGGCAAAAGCAACCCCAATTATTCTGGAAGAGTATTACCGAGGTCATACAGAAAAATACGGTGCTTGAACTTCAAGCCTTTGGCTTTGAACAGCTCTTAAATATAGATAATTCAGATGCTGAATCTAGAGCCTTCTGGTTTCAAAAAGCCCTAAAGTCAGACTTGATGTATTCCATCAAATTTTTAGATGCCTTTATTGATCAAGGCGTAAATGATAAAAACCAGCAAAGCTTTTTATTTGCTTTAGAACAACGAAACAAACTCCTTGACAGTAAAAAAAATCAACTGGAGTACGTTGCAAATCTATTGGCCATAAAACCAGAGGGGTATTTAATACAATTAAAAGATTTGGAGCCTTGTGATGAAGTCTACGCTACTATTTCTTCAGGAATTGCTTATACCTTTGCTCAAGCCGAGTACTTTGAGGAAGCGCTGCAATGGGCCTGGTGCAATGATGAGATTGATGTTCAATCGAAATCGGAATGGCTATTGGCTCTTGGACGCTTAGACGAAGTGAAAAAATTAAATTTTGGAGGTTATATAGAGCATCTTATCATAAATGACAACCAAAAAGCATTGCTTGAAATAGATCAACTAGAAGTCTGTGATAGCCGCATCGAAAATCTTGGAATGGACGTGGTTTATCTTTTCTCTAACAACAACAAATTACAGAAAGCTATTGACTGGGTAAATTGTGTGGATGCTTTTAATGTTCAAGATTTGATGACATGGCAATACGAATTACGGGCCTATGAACAACTTAAAAAAACCTACCTGACCTACATCACAAAAAACCAAAATGATGTTAGAACCAAGGTTTATATGGCTAATCTATATCTGTATAGAGATTTGCTCATGGAGGCTGCTGAAATTGTAAAAGAAATTCCGAATAGTTTGGCTAAAAGAAATCTCAAAAATGAAATTAACAAGCAGCTACTAACGCAATCTCCTTCTTATCAATTTCAATTTAGGGACAAGTATTCTGATTTTTTTGCCGAAAGAAATAAATCTAATTTTTCAAAATCTCTTCGTTTTTTAAGAGGAAATGATGTGAGTTCCAATTACAACCTTTTTACAGATGGAACACGAAATGTATTATCTGAATTTTCTTCTTCTTATACCTTTGACAATGCAAAAAATTATAAAGTCTCCTTAGGCGCTACAAAAAGCACCATTTACCCTTTTGAGCTAGGAGATGATGTATCACTCACAGATAATGAAGAGCGAAAATTATTTGGTATTGCGTTTGACTTTTACAATTTAGGAGATTACACCTATGATTTTAGCAGTAGTGCTAGACTTGAAAAAGATCAATTTGACAAACTCTATTTTCAATTCTCCTTTTTACTGAACCAAAATAAGACAGCGTACTTTAGGTCAGTGCAGTTCGATTTATATCCTGTAAAAACCTCACAAGGATACGGACAGGGAATTTATCAAATCAACGCTCAAGTGGGTCACGAATTTCGTTTGGCCCCCAAACTTAGATTTTTATCAAACCTAGAATCCAACATTTATTTCGATGGTGAAGCTGATTTCTTAAGCGTAAACCAAATGAGTTATTCCATCGTCAACAGTGATCCTGAAAAAGTGTTTTTTGGCCCTCTTCTTGAAGTCTCAGGTGGTCTGGGGTCAGTGGATTATCGCAGAGGTTATCCCTATTGGATGGATGATGAACGTTTTTATTTTGGAGGTGGCCTTTATGCGCAATGGAATATTGACAATAAATTCGAATCAAATTTCTTATTTGCTCGATACAAAGAACAAGGAGAAGAGAACTTTAACAGTCTTATCAGTAATATTTCCTATAAACTACCACCCTATTTCGAGCTCACCTCGCAGGTTGAATTTTTCACTCTTGAGGGTTACAATTCTAATAATGTCCTCCTCGGGTTAAGGTATCATTTGAAATAGTTTACTCTTAATTTTAGCTGTTCATCTTTAGTATAGAGATTGGCCTTTCACTTATTATGGTGTAAAGTGCACACTAAAATTTTATACATTTAAAGAAATAGTACAACCCATGAATAAACTCATATTTACAATCCTCGCTCTATTCGCCTTGGTGGCTTGCAGTGAGCAGAAAGCCTCTGATATTGCAGCCAATATGAAAACCTATGACGTCGAACAAATGATGAATAACGAAGCTGTTGGTGGTGGAAGTTTTTCATCAGACCATTCACGGCTTATTATTCACAGTAATCGAACAGGAATATTCAACGCATATGAAATTGATATCGCAAACGGAAATTTAAAAGCTCTTACGAGTTCTGACAGCACCTCAATTTTTACGACTTCTTATTTTCCTAATGACGATAGAATGTTACTTCGAATGGATAATAATGGTGATGAGATCTATCAAATCTTTATGCGTGATCTTTCAGGAGAAATTCAAAATCTTACACCGAACCCAGGAGCTCGCGCCAACTTCAGAGGTTGGAGCACAGATGAGCAAAGTTTTTATTACGACTCCAATCAAAGAACGCCGCAAGCTACCGATTTCTACAAGATGAATATCGAAAGCTTAACTGCAGAAATGATTTATGAAAATAAGGAGGGATTAGATGTAGCTGAAATATCTGGTAATGAAGAATATTTAGCCCTTGTCAAACCCGTAAACACAAATGATGTCGATTTATTTCTGTATTCTGTTTCTAGCAAAAAAATGACCAAAATAAATACAGTACTCAGCAATAATAATCCTCAAGATTTTTCTAAGGATGGAAAATACCTCTACTACACCTCTGATCAAAACGGAGAGTTTACCTCGCTTATGCGATATGATATAGCAGAAGGTGTATCTGAGGTTGCTATGGAGAGAGAGTGGGATATCAGTAGTTCATACTTTACCAAATCTGGAAAGTACAGAGTAACGAGCATAAATAAAGACGGTCAAACCGTAATCGAAGTATTCGATACAGAAGAAGAAAAAAATATTGATTTACCTGCTTTTAACGGCGGTGGAATAACCTCTGTCGCTTTTTCAAAAGATGAAACTGTCATGCGCTTTTACGTCGGTGATTCAAACAGCCCTTCAAATTTGTTTTATTACGAGCTTGAATCAGGTCGCAGCCAACAATTGACCGATGTACTGAATCCTGAAATTCAGCCTCAGGATTTAGTCAAAGCAGAAGTCATACGATTCGCTTCATTTGACGGACTAGATATTCCTGCAATATACTACCTCCCTCATCAAGCAAGCGCAGAAAACCCTGTTCCTGCTCTTGTATGGGTTCATGGAGGTCCCGGAGGGCAATCACGTCAAAATTTCAACCCTATTATTCAATATTTAGTCAATAATGGCTATGCCGTATTAGCTGTAAACAATAGAGGAAGCAGTGGTTACGGTAAAACCTTTTATCAGATGGATGATTTGAATCACGGAGATAAAGACCTTAAAGATTGTATTGAGGGTAAGAATTGGTTGGCACAACAAGATGTTATCGATGCTGAAAAAATTGGAATTATCGGTGGATCTTATGGCGGATATATGACTATGGCTGCATTGACCTTTGCTCCAGAAGAATTTGATGTGGGCGTAAATATTTTCGGTGTCACCAATTGGATCAGAACCTTGAAAAGTATCCCCCCATGGTGGGCCTCTTTTAAGGATGCGCTCTACCAAGAATTGGGTGACCCATTTAGCGTAGACTCCACAAGGTTAAAACAAATTTCTCCCCTATTTCATACCCAAAATGTAACCAAGCCATTGATTGTATTACAAGGAGCACAAGACCCAAGAGTGCTACAAGTAGAATCGGATGAAATCGTAGCTGGTGTTCGTTCCAACGGCGTGCCTGTAGAATATGTACTCTTTGAAGACGAGGGTCACGGATTTGTCAAGAAAGAAAACCAAATTGAAGCCTATGGAAAAATCCTTGAGTTTTTAGACGTTTATCTCAAAGAGAACCCAGGTGAACCTATTCAAGATGGAGGTATTCTTGAAGAAGCTAATCTAGATTAAGAAAAAATAAAAAAGGAGTACCAAAGCACTCCTTTTTTATTTAAGATTATTTAGTTGGGTTGCTCTAGTTAATGCACCTTCCAATCAGTGTAAACCGAAGACCAGGTTCCTATTTCTGCTAATCCAGCATTTACTTCCTCGAGTTTTGCTGCAATTTCTTGATTTAATTCGGTAGCTGTTCCATCATTATTCCAGTACATGTCTCTCGTCTTATCAGAATCTATTGTCCAGATTAAACCTAGTGATCCTTGATTAGCACCACGAATCCCTTCTACTAATCTAACACTCATTCCTGGATAAGCATTTTCATAGTTAGGAATAAAGGTAGTTTTAAAATAATTGATAAAATCATCCATTTTAGACCCTTTAGTTAGGTTGACATTGAGTGTATGAATACCAATCAAATTACCCTCGTTTAGGGACGGCGGCATTAAAACATTCATCATTCCACCTAAATCGAACCAATCTCCTCCACCTATAATTTGACCGTCTTTGAAATCATAAGTGTGATAGGCATTTAAAGAAACCTCTTTTCCAGTAAGTGTATGTGTTGACGTCCAAGTACCATAAACACGAGTGCTACCATCAGCTAAACCAGTTTCTTGATTAACACCAGGAAGCCAATAATCAGCTTCAAAACTCATGTTTTCAAATGCGGATTGATAACCTAATATTGCAGCTTTCACTCCTTCTTTATCGACCATTCCCATTCCAAATCCTGGCATTTGCCACTGAATATCCTCGTGGATGTAATCTAACATAGCCTCATAATCTTCTTGCTCGTGAAGTTTGATATAAGCTTTAGCAGCTTCTGTATTTTTCTCATAATCTGCATGTTTTCCGTTTGTGCATGAGACAATTAAAAGTGCAGTTATCGCAATTAATATATTTTTCATATTCTTAAATTTTAAATTATTGGTAATTCTGATTATTAATTAGTTGTATTATCTCACCCCATCCACTAATGTGAGCATTTCAACTCTTGTCATTTCCCTTAGTTTCAATATAGATTGATAGTTTGATTTTTGTGATTTTGTAGAAGGACTCACCCATCTATTATTTTCATAGACATCGCCCATATTCATAAAGAAGTTAGCTGTAAGGTAGTCTTCGGCCTTTTCACCTCTAGAGTCTAGTATTTTATGAAGTCCCCACCCGACAACTAGATCATTATCCTTATGGTTAGGTTGAAATTCATTTAATTCCATTTGTTCGTATTCATAGAACATTGTTGGATCAACGTTCATAAAACTCAATTGTAATACTTCAGCTGGTATTTCATTGACTGGAGCAAATCCACCTTTGTACAAAGTCGTAAGTGTTTTAGACCCATCTAAGTCTAAAGCAGAGAGCTGTTCCCATACCCTATCCATCTCAGATTGAGAGAAAAGGTCTTGACCACTCCATCCTTCGTTATTGGTAAAATCCTCGATAGATGGCCATAAATGTGCATAAACAAAAGTGGTGTGTTTTGAATCACCATCATTTTCTAATTTCCACATATCCCAGCCAATTTTAGAATTATTATCAATGGCGAATTTGTGAAGTTTTTTGAAGTACGTCTTTTCGAGATCAATTAGTTTTGACTCGTTTTTGGTCTCCACTTTTACATAATGCAGAGCCACTACAATTTCCTGTGCCTTCAAAAAAAACATATTTGAGACAAGGAAGAATAGGACAATAATTTTTTTCATATTTTTAATTGTTTATAGTTTGTTTCAATTTACAATAAATAAATCACAAACATTTATAAAGTCCTACATTTTTTTAATACTGTATATAACGCCTTGTGCCTAGTCGTTTTATTGGCTTTGGTTTACCAAGTTTAATTTGCAATTGCAATTCAATACCAGAATCAGAAATATCTATATTTTCTAAATTGAACGACTTTTAGGATATACTTATTTTGTTAAGATTAAAACATTAATAACAATATCCCTTTAATATTGTATTTCAATTTCGATGCTTCAAAATTTGAATAATTTTCGAATAAGAACAATAAAGACCATAAAAAAACCTCAGAATAGTACTATTTTGAGGCTCATAATTCCGTGATCGCGGCAGGATTCGAACCTGCGACCGTCTGCTTAGAAGGCAGATGCTCTATCCAGCTGAGCTACGCGACCAATTTTTGGTTTGCAAATATATTATTTTACTCCAAAATTCAACTACTATTCTCATAGAAAAACACATACGTCAAGATTAAACTACCATCAATATTTTGTTAAAGTTTTTTAGTTTTTCGTTAAACAAAATATATATTCTCTATTTTTGAAAAAAAATTATAATGAAAAAACTATTAACATTTAGTGCTGTAGTTCTGTTCTTCAGCCTAATTTCTTGTGATCCTGATGAAGGATTTCAAGGCCCAGAAATTACCCTAAACATTGTTGAAACTGCATCTGGTTCAAATGACCTGACAAGTTTAGTAGCTGCCCTTTTGAAGGCAGATGAGAATGTAGACTCAAACTTAGTAGGAGCGCTGAGTTCTCCTGGAGTATTTACAGTATTTGCTCCATCAAATCAGGCATTTGCAAATTTATTAGCCTCTCTTGATGGATTTAACAGTCTAGCCGATTTCGATACCGAAGAAGAAAGAGCACTCTTGGCTAAAATTCTTCAATACCACGTAGTAAGCGGAGTTGCAGCTCAATCTGGAAGTTTATCAGATGGAGGTAAAATCGCCACTATTCAAGGTGAAGAAATTACAGTAAATGTTTCTGGCGGTGTTCGCGTAACTGACAAAACTGGGGTTGCTGCCAATGTAATTGCTGCCGACATCCTCACTACTAATGGTGTGGTTCACATCGTTGACAAGGTCCTTCTTCCTCAAGAAGTTCTTGATGCACTTACGGCCGAACCAGAACCAACTATCACAGATTTGGTAGTCGCTACAGAATCACTTTCTGTACTTAAAGATGCTGTGATTAAAGCAGATCTTGCTGCTACACTTGCAAGCGAAGGACC